>Ga0181411_1000001_pt1 | contig 147840 bp, 170 predicted proteins | sample 34SPOviralmetaG_FD_130114 | JGI IMG/M metagenome (GOLD analysis project Ga0181411, IMG submission 130114) | Marine viral communities from the oligotrophic San Pedro Time Series (SPOT) site, San Pedro Channel, CA, USA - 34 SPOT_SRF_2012-07-09 | ecosystem: Environmental > Aquatic > Marine >...
ATGCATAGCAGAGAAAAGACATGCACCGAATACCCCAGCACCACCGAGCATATGGAATGGTTGCACAAGAATATAGTGCTCTGCCACGAAGACGAGCATATAGTTAAAAGTACCAGAGATACCAAGAGGCATAGCATCGGAGAAACTACCTTGACCGAAGGGATAGACGAGGAATACTGCACTCGCAGCAGCTACTGGTGCCGAGTAGGCAACACAGATCCAGGGGCGCATACCCAGGCGGTAAGAGAGTTCCCACTCACGTCCCATATAGGCATAGATGCCGATCAGGAAGTGAAAGACTACCAATTGGAAAGGACCACCATTGTAAAGCCACTCATCGAGTGAGGCAGCTTCCCAGATGGGGTAGAAGTGGAGACCGATTGCGTTTGAACTTGGGACAACAGCACCAGAGATGATGTTGTTACCGTACATAAGTGAACCAGCAACTGGTTCGCGGATACCGTCGATGTCAACGGGAGGTGCTGCTACGAAAGCAACGATGAAGCAGATGGTAGCTGCCAACAAAGTTGGGATCATCAGCACACCAAACCAACCAACATACAAACGGTTGTTGGTGGAGGTTACCCACTCGCAGAATGATTCCCACGAGGAAGTAGATTGTTGTCTTGAAAGAGTGGACATTGAAATTGAAAAAAGTAAGACCATCAGGGAATGGTGGAGTTACTATTCCTCTACGCCCTAGGCAGAGGTATTAAAGACGTGTTTAGACACCCTATAGGTCTTGGTTTGAGGAGTGTTACGAACCGTTAAGAAATGTTTTCTTTCCTTAACCTGTTGACTTATTTAGTATAACAGGAAACCCTCACAGCGTCAACCCTCAAAAGATAAGCATAAGTGCTCATTAATGAGAGCGTCGTCTTGGACAAAATACACGTAGTCGAGCATAGAATCCTTGAGTGTGTCCAGTGCATCCTGCTTGGTATGCACCAGTGGTGCACCTGCAAGATTGAAACTAGTGTTCAACAGAATTGGAACCCCAGTGATCTGATGATACTCCCTAAGCACCTCAGCCATATACCCCTCTGTGACAGTTTGTATTCTGCACGTACCATCAACGTGGATCACTCCAGGAGCATTGTCTATGGCAATCTGTTTAGCTTTAAAACTAACAGTCATTTCAGGAGATGACTTGAGACCAAGAGTCTCAAAGTACTCTTCAAAATACTCTTCTAGGATAATACCAGCAAAGGGACGATACCATTCTCTCTTCTTAATTTCATTTACTTTGTCTTTCGCATCTCTACCACGAGGATCAAAGATGATAGAACGATGTCCCAATGCACGTGGACCTGCTTCAGGTTGACCATCATACAAAGCAATAGATCTATCCTTCACAAGCAGCTCAGCAAGGTCTCTAGCGGTTGCAGATCTACCAGTAACTACAGGTTGTTCATCTAGATGATGATAGAAAGTATTGTTCTTGGGGTATGGAGTCTTGTCTGATGTATGTTGACGATAAAAATACCAAGCAGCACCCATACTATTACCAGTATCATCTGCATTGGGTTCAAAGTAGAAGCTTACATCTGGATTTTGCTCAATCAAATAGTTGTTAGCAACAACATTCAGTCCATAACCACCAGTAATAATCACATTATTAATTCCAGTATGCTTAACCCACTTCCGAACCAAATAATTTAATGCCTTTTGAGTCTCTTTCTGCAAGTGCAGCGCCCAGTTTGCATAGGGTTGAAAATTTTCTCGGGTAACTTTACCTATGATTTTCATCTTAGGATTAGACACCGTGGTAGTCCAACTAGCGTGAGTAAAATACAGATCAAGTGGAGTAGATCCCATAAACAATGAAGGAAAATACTGTTCTTCACCGTAAGCTGCAAGACCCATAGTCTTACCATTCTCTAACGGACCTTCGCCAATCAATGTAGTACCACTTTCATATACTTTAGTGATACCAAATCCACTACGATAGTTCAACTCCACGCCAGGTTTCTTTGCTTGCATCTTCTTGATGAAGTCTTCGTAACCAGCAGGATTATTCTTTGGTGTCCTAGGATTCCCAGGATTACGCATCCAGTAAGCTTTATACAGTTCTTTATACAAAGCTGGTTGACGCATCAAATATACAGACTCACATTCTCTACCAATCCACTCTGCTTCAAGATTGCCAGATCCATCAATGCCAACTGGTTCATCACCAGGGTCATAGATCTGAGACCCATCACGATCGATAACAAAGACTAAAGCAGTCTCCATTGCAGCATTATTATATGCATTGAAAGCGTGAGAAAGGTGATGGTCTCCTGTAAAGTCTACAACCATCTCAGGTGACAACCCTGTCTTCTTACAAACGAAGCACCTGAAGGTGTCAGAAAAAGGAGGACAAGCAGTAGGAGATTGTATGACTGCCATATCAATCTTCCCCTTCGCTGCTTCAATTGCCTTCTCGATGGCAATGAAGGGTTGCTTATCTCGTTTCTCTCCTGTATACCTCTCTTCCTTTCCAAAGTACTCAAGCTCACCATCATTGATGACGCAGACACTGGAATCGTGAGCAACACTGATTCCTAGAACTCTATAACTCATAAAAAAAGGGAGCGTATGCTCCCCATATTATAACAGGTTATTGGTATTTATCACCAGATACCAGGGATGATTTGTCCTGTCGTTGCGTAAGCACCGATTGCTGCGATGATACCGAGCATTGCTGCCCAACCGTTAATGCGTTCTGCGTTTTCGTTCATTGATTTTCCTCGATAGTTTTGTTGGTGATGATGATCTTTTGACCATCGTGTGTAAATTGCAACTCATCATCTGGATGCCACATAAGCTCTTCGTACATATCGTCAAGCTTCTGCATATCCTGATAGAGTTGATTAGGATTGGACATCAAGTTCTAGAAAGAATTTGGTTTGATCACTAGGGGAGTTCTCGTAGATAGAACTGTCACCATATTCTTTGTGATCTTTGTACCCAACCATACGACCTTTCGTATTTTGGATCGCTCCCATCATAGCAATGATCAAGAAGATTGCAGGTGGTCCGATGATAAGGGCACCTCCAATGACATAATATGTAAGAATTTCAAGTAGGGAAGGTTCCATTAAATACCGAATGCGCCGAAAAAGAATAGACTACCAGTGGTAGCGTAGGAAACAAGTGCTGCAACAAAACCAAGCATCGCTGTGCGACCGTTGAGTTTTTCTGCACGTTCTGCATAAGTCTCATAACCATAACGCTCAGCGTCCGTCTGTGAGATATACATTCTGGGTTCTGTGGCGTACATATTCGTACGTCCACCGTCTTCAGTTGTTACAGTCATAGAAGTTTTGTTAACTTGTGTTACATTATATAGGAAGGGGGAACCGTCTGTCAAGAGTCTGACTGTTAGAATTTGTTAACAATTCAGATTAGTAATCCTGATCTCTCAGGATGCTCTTACAAGTTTCCGAGTTCCTTTTACAGAACTGTCGTACGTGTCCGTGGACATCGTGCTCCATAGTTTGGTGAGCTCGCGTGTGAACAAATTCGATGAACCCTAGGGTTCCAAAGATCGTAAAGATCAAAACGAATGCAGGATGGGTAAGACCACGAAGAAGGTAACGCATCAAAAAAGGGGTCCGAAGACCCCCGTATTATAGCAGACTGTCAAGTGGATCAGAAGTTGTACTTCACACCGAGCTTAGCTCCGTAACCACGGTCAAGATCTTCGTCACCAGATCCAACGAATGAGACTTCACCATATGCACCGAGGGCATCGGTCACAGCGAAACCAACACCTGCCTTACCTGAAGGAACGGTATCAGCGTCACCACCATCGGGAGTCAGCACGGTAGCGCCGCCCTGAACGTAGTAGGAACCACTTTCGCCAAGAGCACCTTCGTAACCTACGTGCAGGTCTGTTCCAGCACCATTGTACTCCGATCCAGTCCAACCAGCATTGGTCTCTACGTTAACGTAGGGTCCTGCGAAAGCAGCACCAGCAGAAGCGAACAGAGCAGCGGAAGCTGCGAATACAGTTTTGATCATTTGTTTTAGAAAATTAAGTATGTCTCGTAGAGTTTAACCTACGGATGAAAGAAGACTCGACAAGTCTTCGTTGTAACGATTAATTACAAGTTTTATTTATACTTGCAACTTTGTCAAAGAAGTACGGGTTTTGCCCACCGAAGATGTGCTCTCCGTCCTTCGTGCCGTAATCATAGCACTCGATGGTGTCTTCTGTCAATCTAAAATGAGACTTGACTTGAGCACCACGGGCAGTGCATAGAGGACTGCCCTTTCCAATCCACACCTCAAGGCGAGGATCGAAGACACAAAGCATATCACAGTTCTCGTTCCTTGTCCAGTCACTGAGATAATTCCTGACCAGGACTTCAGTGTCGGAGAAGTAAACGAGATCGTGATAGCGTTCGCGATAGATCTTACCGTCGTACATATACTTCTGTACGACGTGGATAGACCCGTCCTCAGATAGGTCATAGGTAAGTTGAACGTGTGAGAAATCAGTGGGACGTGACTGAGCTTGTTTAATGTTGTCCCACTTACCGATTAACCAGTCTCTCATTTTGAGGTTGTATTGTCAGATTGTAACTGACGATAATTTTATCATCAGTGTCTTGATTTTTTTCTGTCTCGTGTTCCAACCAACCAGGGAACATCAGTAGTGTTCCTGTCTTAGGTTCGACATCCATAGTTTTTGCTGTCTGAAAAATCAAATCTTCATCGAAGAGGTGATTAATCAACGGAGCAATAGGATTGAAAAAAGTAATCGGTCCTGCAAGAGTAGGTTGCCTGAAGTAATACGCACCACTCACCATAGAATTACTATGAGAATGACGAGGAATATAAGCTCCAGGTTCATACACAGTCCACCACGCTTGATAGGTAGAGAACTTGATAGTGTCACAGAACAACTTTCTGTATGTGTCATACAGGTTCTGCATAATGTGACGCATCAGAGGTCGATACCTCTCTTCATTAAACAAATTGAAATCATAATATGATGTAATCCCGTGCTCGTGAGGATCAAATGTTTCTGAACGATCTTTGGAATAACCACCTTTGTTCAGGATCCACTCTCTATCCTTGTAGATAATCTCTTCTATCTCACGAAAAGGAGGTGGGTTTGTGTCCACCTCCAGCACAGAAAAAACATCACGAGTATGTTTCTTCATCCGAGCGAGATAGTATCGCTAGCAGATGCTCCAGCAATTACATTGTCACCAAAACTGATAACATCTTGCCCACCAAAGACTCCATAACCATAGTCTACTGCTTCAGCAGCGTGGTTCTGGTAGTCAGCACTGCTGAAAGAGAAGTTGATACTATCATCAGCTTCAGCAGTATGCTTGTGGTTGTCAGCGATGTGACGCAACCCCAAGTAGTGACGCCACAGTTCAGCAAGCGTATTGGTCTCTTCATTTGTGTTGAGACCGTGGATGACTGCTTCTTTAGCAGCTTCCACGGCAACTTTGTACTTAGTGCAACTCATTAAAATACTCCACTTTCGATAAGGTCTGCTTCCACAGAGTCAAGGATGACATTGTAGTCATCTTCAGGGTCATCATACAATTGGACGCCACGTTCTTCGTAGTAGCGTATTAGTTTCTGATATAAGCGAGGGTACTCTTCATCGAGAGTAACCTCACCAGAAACTGCAGCAGTCAACTTGGTAAGATCGGATTTGAACTTAATAGTCAACGACGATTTTCGTACGGACATTGTTTTGAATTCGACTTCGGCATTATAGATCAATGAAAGGTTCAGGTCAAGCCCCTATCAGCAACCATCATTGTGATCGCAGTACATATCGTACAACTCTTCATCACCTGTTACCTGTGCTGCTTCACACAGGTCGCCAATTGGCACAGCTACAACAGCTCTGCCATCAGGTTGCCTAACGATAAACTTTTCTCCTGACTCAATTCTATCCATATAAGAATCGAAGTCTTTTTCAAATTCTTCTACGGTAATTTCAGTCATTCATCAATGCTGCCCAATCAGCGTTAAACTGTTCCAAACCTTTATCAGTTAGTACGTGATCGTACATTGAATCAAAGACCTTCAGTGGCAATGTACACACACTTGCACCGTTGTACCAGGCACGAACAGCACGAGGTACAGTGCGAATAGAAGCAGCTAGCACCTCAGTATGAACACCGTGGCGGCAATAGATGTCAGAGATAGAACGAACAACTTCTAAACCAGCAATGCTTTGGTCATCCAAGCGACCTACAAATGGTGAGACATAAGAAGCTCCCGCTTTGGCAGCTAGGATCGCCTGTGCCGCGTTGAAGATCAAAGTAACGTTTACCTTAATGTCTTGCTCGCTAAGGATCTTACAGGCGAGCAGACCATCTACTGTGCAGGGAACCTTAATCGTGATGGCAGGTCCGATAGGTATATACTTTTCCGCCATTGCCAGCAGTTCGTCAGCTGTATCGCCAGATACCTCTGCAGAAATACTAGCACGATCGTCATCTCTGAAGATATGATTAATCTCTGTGATGACTTCGACGGGATCCCTTCCCTCTTTAAGCATAAGAGTTGGGTTGGTAGTAATACCGTCAATCAGACCTGTATAATACCTTTTTTTAATTTCTTCTACGTCAGATGTATCAAGAAAGATTTTCATTTATGTGTCCAAGTGTACCATTGATTAGTGGTTCTTATTCGCCCTTCGGGATCTCTTGAAGGAATAAAGCAATCGAAAGCTGCAGACACACGAACACCTTCACCTTTGTACGAACGTACAGCGTGGGGAAGAGATGGTGGGAAGAGGGTAAATTGCCCAAACTCGTTGGGTATATCTATTTTTTCCCCACCTAAAATATATGTAGTAGCTGTAGGATTTTCAGAACCCAAGAAGAGATTACCTGATACACTTTGAGGGTTAGTATCGTAGTTATCAGGTGTACCGAAGTGACGATGAGGAAAGATTTTATTATCCATCCTCAAGATATTTCCCCAAGATTGATAGTGAACTACCTCTCCTGGTGTCAGTGTTAGAAAGTCAGCAACAATTTCTTTAACACGTGGGAAACAATAATCTTCCCACGTCTCAAGATCGTGTAATAGATTATAGTACTGTTGCTTTCCTGTGATTTGATCTTCGGGATAATTGAAGATTGATTTGCCAAGACTGATAAGACCAGGCTCAGATTCCAGTAGACTTTCACGTAGTATTATAGCAGTTTTTTCGTCTAAAAGATACTGCTTAATACCAAAGTCATCTAGTTTCAAAATTCATTCTCCTGATCTTTCTCTGCTTACGATTCTCCTGAAACTGCTTGTCATTTTCTGACAGTACCCCAGGAGTCGTTCCAGCTTGAAACTTATCTTGAGAAACTATTTCAATGAGAGACAGGTCGTTACCAGAAATGGTAGTACCAGTAACTGTAGACATATTAGGACATCCACAGCATTTCGTTTCGATAGTATAGCTGGTCAGCTCTTTATTGCATTGTTTGCATCTGATAGTAAGCATTTATTTTTTCCATATGAATGAAAAGGGACATTTAGATTCTTCCTCTACATCATCCTTGATCATAGACCAGGATTTATTTGGCAACCAATTCTTAATACCTTGGTTCAATCTAAATTTACGTTGCACTTCCATAGGGGGTTCAATCCCTTCCCAGCGCTGTAGTTCGTAGCTATTATCTTTAGATCCACGAAATCTAACACAGTAAAGAGGGGTGCCACGTGGGACATTCACCTCTGTCTTGTGACAACGATAGGCACCATTGATTGATCTATACCACCTACCTAAAGGAAGTTCAGCTGTAATCAATTCCATCCCTGTCTTATGATGAAGTTCAGGATGGGGTATCATCTCGACCCAAAGATTTTTATTTGGTTTTTGTGGCCAAAACATCATACTTTGCGCCCATTGAATGACAAGAAAGTCTTTAAAGTTATAAGGATTTGAAGACTTCGCACTGTCGTAAGATTGTATCTTACCTTCTTGCACAAACATATAGTCTGCACAATTTTCTCTGGGAAAGCTGGTGTCATAGACTAAACCATCTGACTTCTGCCACTTGAATTTTATATCAAGTTGATTGAATACAACAAAAGTATTAGCCCAATACTGTTTCCAAGCAGGACACTTGTAGTATGAATTTTTTTGATGTTCCTCTTTGTGATACTCTATGTATTTCTGAGGAGGAAGATAGTACTCAGGAATGAATAGAGGGTGATGCATATCTGTCTGAGCAGGACTATTAGTTGCTTTGACAGTTTGATAGTTAGGGTTGTAAAAAATCTTAGTCATTTCCAGAATTTCATAGGACACTTAGAAGGGTCGTCTTTCTTGAAAAGGTTCCAAGATCCACCAGGCACCCATTGTTTAAAAGCTTGATGTTGATTCAATCTAATCTGCAATTCTTTTGGTGGTTTTGGTTCCGCCCATCTTCTCAAATTATATGCGTTGTTCTTACCACCTCTAAACCTCATAGTGTATAGGGGTTGCCCTCGTTTAATGTTAACCTTACTACCGTGTGCTTTAAATGCAGGATTAGCAGGACGATGCCACCTACCAATTGGATACTCTACACTGATAAACTCAAGCCCTGTATCGTGAAAAGTATCTGGCCAAGAATTCAATTCAATCCAGACGTTTCTTTCCTTTTTAGGCAACCACATAAAGAGCAGTTGAGGCATTTGAAAAACTAGATTGCCTTGATATTGACAACCAATATAACTACTGCTCCACAACACACCGTCTTCATAGATTTTACCTTCATTAATGGTGATGTGATCTCGGAAACCTTTTCCCTGAAAGTTTGTCTTATTAATAAGACCGCTCTTCATATCATATTCTAGATACAAATCAGTCTGACTGAACACAACCCACGTATTCGCCCAATAACTCCTCCAAGCAGGGCATTCATCATAGCTGTGACCCTTATGCTCTTCAGCAGCATAGTCTAGAGCACGCTGAGGAGGGATAAAAGCGTGTTCAGAATGCAAAGGGTGGTCCCAGATGCAGGTATTGACTCTAGGATCTTGCTCAATATATCCTACTGGAGGATGATAACAAGGAGCGTAATTAATTTTAGTTGCCATATCAAGTGCGGGAGGATCCGAACATCCTCATATCTAAGTCTGGGTCAGTAACGTTTTCGTATTTAATAGCATAGGTGTAGCGAACGTTCTCAGAGAATGGAGTTGCCCTATGCCAGATAGCACCATCAAAACAAACAGCTCTATTAGGTAAAGGCAATGAACCATAGGTATGATCTTCACACCAGAACTCAGTGCATCCACCTTCGTTTCTTTCCCAATGATGTTGAGGGTAGTACAACACAGTGTAAGCTTCTAGTCCATCAACAGGGACAGTATCGAAGTGCCATCTAGGACACTCACCAGGAAAGAATACATTCACATACATACGAATGCAATCAAAGTCTTTTGTCAAGCAACTGAAACTATCTCTAGCAACTTGATCAAACTTTTTATAGATTGGTTCGTGTTCTCTAATGTTTACCGTAAGACCAGTAGGTCTATCAGGTCTGTCATCATATTCACCCCAACGTGCTGAGGTATTGGAAGCATACAAGTAAGACTTATAGTGATGCTTGTCTTCCAGAAAATTGTCTTTTGTGTATAATTCCATAACAGGTCAGGTAGGACTCGAACCTACAATCGGCAACTTAGAAGGTTGATGCATTATCCATTATGCTACTGACCCAAAAAAGAAGAGATCAATTGATCTCTTCGTCAAGCCATTCGCTGAATTCTTCTATAAGTGCGATGCAGGATTGAGCGTCGTTACGCTCTGAGTGATAATCTAATCGCTCGATAATGTACTTACTAATTTCACTCTGATTCATAGTAGTCTTTTCGATAGTACCTCCCGAGGATGTTGCTATTATAGAAGGCAGGGATGCCGTCTGTCAAGCTCTCGGTAAGAACGTTATTAATGAAGAGTTGGCGGGTCTCTTCGTAGTTGACTCGCCCTGGAGTGGTGTGTAAGGAGAGGATTTCTCTAGCAAAAGACTCCCGTCCATACGTTCGTACATCTTCTGTAAGCTCTGGACAACTTCCATAGTACTTTCTCCAGTTACTTTCACTTGTAACTCTTCGCCGCTTTGCAGTACCACCTGTATCTCTAGGCTTTCGTTTTTGCCAGAAGTATTTTCTACCGATGTAGGAACGGTTGGTGGTGCTACAGGTGATTTTGTAGACAAACCCGTAGTTGTCCCCAATAAGAGACCCATCAAAGACGCTCCCACGATACATCCAGGGATTTGGATACGGTTCACCCATTTCATAATCTTAAATTCTCTCATTGATATTTAGTATGGTTTGGTAAACGTGGATTGTGTTTTGCAAGGGGATGTCAATCTCCTTGTGCTGCTCTATTATATTACAATAATCCAACCAGCGCAAGGAAGTCTTGAGAGGTTCATCAAACTCAACACCGCCCATAAACCTCACTCTTCTCTCTCCCCTGGTCTCGCAGAAATTGTATACTATTTCCTCTGATTGCTCACCAATATTACGGCGAACAGCTTCTCTAGTTATCACTAAACCAGGTACATAAAATTCTGTACCATATATTGCGTGAAAAAGACCTGCACGTTGTTCGTGTTCAGGTCTTTTATAGTCGTGTAGTAGTTTGTATACTCCGATAAGATGTGCCAGAAGGTTCCTACTATCGTGAGGTATCTGTTCACATCCTATCTTACGTAGGAACTCAATCTCCTTTTCCATTTGGTTGCCGTAGATAACGATACTTCAATGCAGACAACCGCCAAGCTTGCGCTAAGGACTTAGGTCCCTTCTTAAGAAGAGTTTCCTCTTCCTCAGTGAGAGGGAACCTTTTGTCTAACAACATTCTGCGTTTCCAATAAGGCATTACAGAGAAAATCCAGCAAAAGTATCAGCTTTGACATCTTGTTTGATGCCACCGATAAGATAAGACTCAACCTCTGTCTCCTGTGGTGCCACCTGCATACCCTTAGAAGAGATCCAATGCTCTGTCCAGGGCAGAGGATTGTTGCTAGCAGGAACATCATAAACAGGTTTGATACCAATCGACTTCATACGACGATTGGCAATCCACTCAACATACTGAGCAAGAAGACGGTCATTCAGACCTAGCATCGATCCATCTTTGAACAGATACTTTGCCCATTCTTTCTCCTCATCAACACATTTTTTAAAGCAAGAAAGAGTATACTCCTCTTCTTCTTTAGCAATCTCTACCATCTCAGGGTCGTCCCCTTGCTGCCACTTTTTGATAATGTTTTGAGTGAGGACAAGATGCTGGTTTTCGTCTCTGGCGATGAAAGAGATAATTTTAGCTGATCCTTCCATAAGTTTGAGTTCAGCAAATGCGAAAGAGCACGCAAACGAGACATAGAATCTAATCCCTTCCAAGATGTTGACATTGATAACTGCACGATAGAGTTTACGTTTAAGATCGCGGAGAGTCCACTGCGAAGTGGGAGAATCTTTGAAATCATCTCTCCAAAGGTTGCCTGTACCATACTCCTGCGCCGCATTGATGAAGTCATCATAAGCTGCAGTGACAGACTTTGCTCTCTCTATGATTCTAGCGTCATTTGTGATGTGGTCAAGTACCTCAGCAGGATCACTATAGACATTCTTAATGATGTAGGTGTAGGAGCGACTATGAATCATCTCCATCATACCCCACACGGTCATTGCTGACTCAAGTTCGGGTAAGCTACAATAAGGACCAAAAGCCATCCCAGGACCACGCCCTTGTACAGAATCCAAAAGGATCTGATACTTAAGATTGGAGGTAAAGATGTGCTTTTGTACATCATTGAGTGTCTGATAGTCAGATCTATCTTTCTGGAGAGAGACTTCCTCGGGTCTCCAGAAATAACTGAGCTGTGTCTGAGTAAGTTTTTCAAACACAGGATACTTTTGAGTATCATATCTTTGAACACCAAGTGGGCGTCCAAAGAACATTGGTTGCGAAGTATAATCGACAGCATTTTGATTAAAAACGGTCATTCCTTCTACTTTAGATGGTGCAACTGTCACAGTCTTCTCCTTCCGTTTGTAATATTTGTTCTAACAAAGTTTTCTCATCAGGCACATCATCTGTTTTGTTGTCGTATGTGTTTTGATAGTAAGAAGTCTTCCATCCATACTTGTAAGTCTTCAGGAGATCCTGTGCCATTACGGAAACAGGGACTTCACCGTTATCATAGTGAGCTGGATTGTAACTCCAGTTGCCAGAAATTCCTTGGTCAAAGAATTTTTGGAGAATAGCAACGACTTTGATGTAACCATCATTGTCAGGCATATCCCATAGCAGGGTATAGTCGTTCTTGTGCTTCACATACTGAGGCACAATCGTTTTAAGGACACCCTTCTTACTCTTCTTGACCGTGAGATAGTCACGAGGAGGTTCGATACCATTCGTAGTGCCACAGACGACGCTAGAGGACTCCGAGGGCATCTGAGCAGTCAGTGTGGAGTTGCGAAGACCGTGGTTCCAGATCTCGTCACCAAGTGCTGCCCAATCCATCTTAAGCTCAAACTTTTGGTTCTTGTCATCATAACAAAACTCGTCAATATCAGTCTTATATGTATCGACAGGCATAACCTTACGGGAATACTTTGTCTGTTCAAATGCCTCACAAGGACCATACTCTTTAGCAAGTTGCATCGATGCTTCCAGCAAATAGAATTGGAATCTCTCTGCCAAAATGTGCACTGACTTGTGTGCTTCCCAAGAATCGTATTTGAATCCAAGTTTAGCAAGGTAGTGTGCCAAACCAATGAAACCAATACCTAGGGAACGACGTTGACGGGTGGAGTTTTCTGCAGCTTTGACAGGATACTGTTGATAATCAATCAATACATCCAAGGATCTTACCGACAGTTCACAGAGACGACGGAGATGATCCCAATCTCTCAGTTTGCTGAGGTTAACAGCAGACAGAATACACAGTGCAATTTCACCGTGACCATCAATATGCTGCAGAGGATCCGTAGGCAGTGTAATTTCCTGACACAGGTTACTCATCTTGATAGGAGTATCAAAAGAAGAGTGATCGTTGCAATGATCGATATTCATAATATAGATACGACCAGTCTCAGCACGTTCCTTAAGCAAAGACAAGAACAGTTCTTGAGCTTTGACAGTCTTCTTAGGAATCAACTCGTTAGCCTCAGCTTCCAAGTACATATTATCAAAGGACTCGCTACCAAATTCCTCATACATTTCAGGAACGTCGTGGGGACTGAAGAGTGTGATGTCTTCGTTGTTAATGAAACGTTGGTAGAACAGTTTAGAAATCTGAATAGAGTAGTCCAGTTTACGGACACGGTTATCTTCAGTTCCTTTGTTGTTCTTAAGAACTAGGATGTCTTGGATTTCTTGGTGCCAGATTGGGAAGTGGACTGTTGCTGATCCTCCACGAATCCCATTTTGCGTGCAGCATCGTACAGTTGATTCAAATTTTTTAAGGAAAGGAACAACACCCGTGTGTTGAACTTCTCCACCTCTGATTTTACTGTTGATGCCACGGATTCTGCCTGCGTTAATACCGATACCTGCCCTTTGTGCAACATATTTGCCAATAGCCATATCGCTAGTAAAGATACTATCGAGGGTGTCATCAGCATCAATAAGAACACAGCTTGCGAATTGCCTAATAGGTGTTCGCACTCCCGCCATAATTGGCGTTGGGAGGTTGAGCTGGTGTTTGGAGATTGCATCGTAGTAATCCTTTACGTACTTGAGACGAGTTTCTTTCGGATAAACAGAAAAGATCGTAGCGGCAATCAGCACATACATCTGCTGAGGAGACTCATAGATCTCCCCACTACTACGGTCCTGTACAAGATACTTATCGGAAACCTGACGGAGACCAGCATAAGTAAACAGCATATCACGTTCGTAATCAATATAATTATTGATTCGATCCCACTCAATATCATTATAAGCATTCACAAGAGTGCTGTCGTAGACACCCTTCCTAGCACCATCGAGTAGATGCTGAAAAATATGGGGAGGTTTTCTATTTCTACCATACAACTTCTTGCGAATAGAAATACTAAGCAAACGTGCTGCAACGTATTGATAGTTAGGATTCTCAAGGGTAATCAAATCAGATGCAGAACGAATCAAGATATCTTGAATCTGTTCAGTAGTGATACCATCATAAAATTGAATTCCAGATTGAATCTCAACCTGAGAAGCACTTACACCAGAGAGTCCGAGGCAAGCTTCCTCTACCATAATATGAATCTTTTCTAGATTCAGTGATTCGGGAAGTCCATTTCTCTTAACAACTGTAAGTTCTTCAGTGGGGGTCATACTCGTTTCCATTCTGTTAGTTTTACTTGGGCTTGGAGTCCGTTAAATGTATTAGATTCTACCACGGATTGAACTTCAATGCCAGCGTTAACCATATCATTGAGATCTTTCTGTAGTATTGATTTTGGCCAGATGACTACTGGATTTCCTTTGAGGATGGTTGCTGCAATCTTATCAACAATCTGTTTACTTCGGGGTTCGTTGTCGAAGGCGTATACAAATTGATAATTAAAAGAGCTGAGGTCAACATCGCTACCACACATAGCGATAGCATTTCTAAGGAAATGACTGTCGAATGGTCCTTCTGTGACGTATACTGTTTCTGTTTTGTCAATGTCGCTTAGTCCATATACTTTAGGTACATCATCTTCAAGCATTACGGTAACGTACCGCAGCTTATCATTAGGGTTTAGGGAGCGCCCCTGATACCCAAACAGGTTACCGTCTTCATCCTCCAAAGGAATAACAATTCGAGATTCCTCACTGTCTATACGATCATAAGTTTGCTTCAAAGAGTTAGTCCACTCTTTGAACTTTTCTGCGTAATAGAACTTTGACAGTGTTTCTTCTGGCAATCCTCGTTTTGTTAAATACGTCCTTGCGGGGTGAAGATTATTTAGGTCCGAGACTAGTGGAAGTTTGATTCTTTTTTTGTTTTTAAAGACAGGTTTTTTAAAAACACTAGTGTCAATAACCCTTCTCTTTTTGGTACCAGTATTTCTCTTGAATTTCTCAAGATTATACTCTTCCCATAACTGGGTGTCCTGATCTTTCAGGAAATTATGAAAGGCTTTAGAAGTTCCACAGTTGTGGCATTTGTATACCAAACCTGTCTTAGTAGTGAAAAGGTATCCTCTCTTCTTGGAACTCCGACGCTCGGAGTCTCCGCAGTAAGGGCACCTAAAATTGTAGAGACCAGACTTCTTGGTACTAAATCCCTGCAGTCTGGAAGCTAGTAGATTTACGTACTGCAAATCTAGATGATTCATCAGGTACAGGAGCAGTCGGTCCTCCGATTATAGCAGAAGGCTTCACCTCAAACAAGGGGGTGATGGTGTTTTGTATAAAAGGTGTGACAAAGAACACAAGAACTGCGACAGCACCTGTTGCTATGTACATCTTCTTCTCCATCTCATCAATCTTTTTCTTGACCAGCATAATATCACGCTCGCAACCTTTCTTGATCTCGTCAGTTTTCACCTCAAGATCTTTGTGAAGGTTATCGATTTTGAGAAACAAAACGTCATCAATTTTTTCTTGTTGCGCAAGTTTCTCTTGATGCACTGCCAGTAATTGTCCCATTTTTATAGAATTATCTTGTAAAGATGTTACAACATCTTCTAAACGGTCAAGGATTGCAACGCTAACTGAATCCATAGCTCTACTATTCGTATATCTTAGTTTTGTCGGACGGCAAAATCAATAGCTGCAAGATATGTTTCAGGAGATTGGTTCAGCATTTGCTGAAATCTAATTTGATTGGCGGGATCCAATGCCTGATGAACAGCAACTGCACGCTTAGCAGAATACTGATCCATCTTAATAGAATTATCACCAACTCGAACGTCAGCAAATCCTTGGGTGTCTCCAATTTCGCCAGCAGCAAGTTGAGTTGCTGTTGCTAGTACATCATTTTCCATAACAAATTCTTCTTTTTTAAACTTCTTAGTTTGATCGGATGCTTTCTTTTTAAAGTCAGAAAGACGTGCCTTCATCAGGGTGTCCATCTCTTTGGTTTTAGATTGCATCTTGCTCTTAGCTTCGTCTCTCTTCTTTTGGAGATCCTTAGCACGACCAAGTTTCTTGCCTTGCTGAATTTGCTTTTGAGCTCTTTCAGTTTCGCTAGAAGCTTCAGTAATTTTCTTCAGTTCTTCAGACATTTTTCCTTTTCGATTTAGTAAAACGCGAGAGACGAGTTTACGACCTGCTTTAGTACGCCCATCATAGCGAGCGTTATTCTTTTTGTATTTAGTACGTGAACGTTTTCCAACAATGACGTGAGCAGGAGGCAATGCAACTCTACTGCCGTCACCAGCTGAATTTACGGGAGCATCCTCGTTCATAGTTGATCCAATTCCTCTAAAGTATATGTATCAATATAAGGATCGTCTAATTCTGCAGGCAATTGATTTATGTACTTAAGAAAAGACTTTAGTATTTGCCAATTAGACTTGTCTATCTTATGGAATAGCATAAGAGTAGAAGCTTCACCAAAAATATTGTAGATAACAATAATATGATTAAGAATGAGATGAACCTTTAGTTCACCTGTCTTCTCATAACGTTTAAACAATCTCTTGATATATTTAAAACGTTTTAAATCCTCAAGGAAGTCCTCGTAAGTTATTCCTTGAGGATTGTTGTAGTTTTTTGAGGCAAAGAGAAGAAAGTTTTCATCATTTAAATAGTCAAATCTCATTCTCTAACCATTACGCAGTGGTGATAGCAGCTGTGTCAGAAACCAATTCAGGAGCACCGTTAGTAGAGTTAATCTTCACACGGTATGTGCCAGCATTGGTTGCTGCATAGGTTCCAACAGTATACGTTGCAGCAGTTGCACCAGCAACGTTAGCGAAACGATTGCCAGACTTCTTCTGCCACTGATAGGTGAGGAGTGAAGCATCACCAGGAGGTGTACCAGTAGCGGTGACTGCGAGAGACATAGCAGCGCCCACAGCTACAGCAGCGTCAGCAGGTTGTGAACTGATAGCAATTGCTGCAGCAACGTCAGCAGCGATTGAATCATCTGCCTGAGTCTCCGAAGCGTTAGCCTCAGGGTCTTGGATATTCACCAAGCACTCTGACTTGTGACGTGTGTTTCCAGCAGCGTCTGTATAAGTCTGATACGACCACCAACCAGGAGAAACCAAACCGCGATTACGATTAGCGGCAAGTGCTGCTTCAGTGGCATCGATAAACACAACAGTAGCACCACTAGTATCAGCAACCAGAGTTGCTTCTACCGCAGTTTTTGCTGCATTGCTGTCTTCAGCTTTGTAGAGGGACATCGTACTAAATCTGTTTAAAAGTATTTATAAATCAGGATGATGGTGGAAGACCATTAATGGTTTCACGGGTCACGGAGAATTCTTCCTTACCCTTCTCATCAGGGACTCCTAAAAGAATACCTCTAGTTTTGTGAGTCTGTTTCCTGAGACCTTGTGCGTGCTGTTCGCGCAGCAGTGCGTTCTGAGTATCAATCTCAGCAGCAGTCATATGTTCGATCCACTCACCTGTGTTAACAAGTGCCTTAGCTTGTGCTGGAACGATGCAATCCTGAGGGTTATCGACAACGAATTTGACATCCATATCGCCAGTGAATCCACTGCCGTTTCCTGCCATAGCCATCTCGACATCCATCAAGACTCCTTTAGAAGACATAACCACACGGAAAGATGCACCGTTATGATTGATGTCATCACCATTGGCGTCTACTAATTGAACTCTAACATTAGCACCTTTCTTGTATCTACCTTTTTCGTAGACACGAACTGTGTCAATGGTTCCTAGAATGTCAGGATTGCCCTGAAAGTATTTGATGGTACCGTCGGCTTGAGGAAGAGCAGTGATAATACCCTGCTCCTCTCTCTCAACGAATTGCGGTTTCCAATTGTTTGCGTCAACGCCCATTGGTTTTGATAAAAACTACAGTCTTGAGTTATTTATAAAAAGTATAGAACTACTCTTCGCGAGCAGCAATTGCTTTCGTGACAACCTCAAGAAGTTGGTCATCCATCTCAGTCTTGGTCAACTTAACTGCCTTAGAAAGAATAACAAGACAGATCTCAACCATTTTCTCACCGAGTTCTTCATTCTCAGGAATGTTTGAAACGGCATCTTTGATAATTTTCGATGCTAGTGGGAGTAGGAATGCAAGCATTTTAATAAAGTTATAAGGCTCTATTATTTAGACTTCTTTTTGCCCATTGCCTTAGCAATTGCAGAACGTCTGTTCTTCAAATACTTGTCAGACTTATCCACGTCGCCATCATTGTCAACGTCAGAGTCTTCTTTACCTACGGGATCAAGCTTCTTCTCTTTGATCTCTTCACCAGTGGGTTCAAATCCTGCTTTGACGCAGTTGTTGACTTCCTTACCACCTTTCTTTTTGGTGCCCTTCTTCTTATAACCTTTCCAGCAAGAGGTGTTGCCGTTGTCATCAACGCCGTCCATCTTGACTTCGACAAGATCATACTCCTCGCCGTCAATCTCAAGAGAGTACTCGCTACCAACACTTTCCTTCTTGACTTTCTTCTTCTTTAGCTTTACTTCTTTAGGATCATCGGAGTCTGCCTTGATTTCAGGCATCACTTCGATTTCTGATGTCTCTTCAAAGTGCTGAACGTTCCAGTGCTCAAGCGCTTCTTCAAGGAATTTCTTGAAAGGCTTCATCTTACTAAGTAATTTTAATTATTTATAAAACAGAATGTTCTCTTAGATCCTTGACCCAGGATCTAAATATTTTATTGTTCTCACCCAGTGCAATAACATAGTTTGGACCACGACGGATCACTTTACCCGTCTTACCATTAGAAATGTGCTGAACCCAATCTCCTTCGGAGAATATAAGGTCTTTTCTGTAGTCCTCCTGAACGTCTTTTTCAAATCTTTCGGTGATAGATTTTCTAAATTGACGAAAAGATTTCATACTAGCAGTTCCACTTTCTAAGAGATTTTGACAAACGGTCATCACCCGTGTTGTTGGATGATTTCTGTCTCTTTCTCATACCTTTCATTCTAGCACAGAAGGATGCCCTACGGGGATTTCCAACCTTTTTTGATGGTGCCTTAAGGTCTGATCCAGGATTTTCTCTCTCGTAAGACTTGCGTCCTTTTTCGTTGAGTCCTCCTTCTTTGTTCTTACCTGACTTCTTTGTCCAGGCAGCTCCTTCATCCAGTCCCAGTTCCCTTCGCTTTTCAGCAAGATCGGGGTGAGGGGCGTACAAAGGTCCTTCATAATTTCCAGCGAATTTTGTTTTTGGTTCTCCATCTACAGTCGATTGTTCGGACACTATACCAGCGTCAACTGCAGCAGCTTCTTTCTCTGAGTCGGAAGCGTCTGTTACGGAATACTTGTCCCATCCTGCTGAACCGTATCCACACACAGATCGCTTCTCACGCTTACCGCAAAGGCGACAATATCTTTCCTCGTTTTTGCCGCCTTTACCACAGCTCTCAAGTACAGCTTCAGTGAGCGTTTTAAATTCGTTTAAACTTTTCATTTAAAGTTTGATGGTAAGGCGTCAGCAATTTCTTTCATTAACTTTTGGCATTCAGTGTCACTAAGGGCACGAGGAATACCTTCTCGAAAGGTTGCAAAGTCACCAGCAAATGCTGCTCTTCGCATTTTAGTACCAGAGATGGCAAACGTATCTCCGTCTGCATCACGGTTACCTGAGGAAACCACATCGAGTTTACGGAAGAAATATTCCTTCCCGTTATATTTATGTATGAATTTGAAAGCATCTACTCTATCCGACCCAACCACAAGAGTAGCATCATCATATCCAGCTGCTTGAATTTCTTGCAAGCACTCAATCACATCTTTCTTAGCACCTGTAATGTTACTGGCATATAACCTGAACATTTTTTTCATCCACGATACTTTATTTTCTGGGCGTAATGGATTTTTACCTTTGCTATCGTGAGAACGAGAAGTATAAATCCTCCAATCGCAGCTGCCAGCAGCATTTTTAACTCCTTTGATATTTTCTTCGTGACCTGTAGTGGGTGGTTGAAACCTACCGAAGGTAAAGTAACAACACTTGTAAATATGATCTACCGCCATTGCTTTTGTATAGTGAAGTTATTGTATGCAAACTCAATTCGATTGACCAACTTAATCATATCACCATTCTGATGTAGAACATATCCTTCAGGGGTAGTGACCTTATAACCGTTGTCAGTCTGAACGAATGTTCTGAATTGTTCTAGGTGATCTAGTTTATCTATAACAAATTTCTTTGCTATCTGCATCTCTTTGTAGAGTGCCAGCATAGCTTTAAACTTTCTTTCGTTGTGATCAAGGAACTGTTCACTCTCATATACAAGCTGACGTTTCTTAGTTAGGTTTGCTTGCGTCTTAATCTTAGCTAACTCTTTCTTCGTCTTCTCGTGATAAAAAATAATCAAATTATCAAGTGCTCTTCTGACATTTTGAACCTCTCTACCTTCACGAATCTCATTATTAAAATACTGCTTTAAGTAAGAAGCAACGTGAAATTTTTTATCTCCTGTAGTGCCTATATTAGAAACCACAAGGTTTAAAAAATCTCCACATAAATCACACATCTTCTCAATTTTTTTAATGTGATTATGAAATTTAACAATCTCGTTACTACTTAAGGTAACACTGTTGATAGGAGTATCATTAGAAATAACTAGTACCTCTGGCACCTTTACAAAGGTATTGATAGGAGCACCAGCACGAGCTTGCATTGACTGGAAGTCATCACCAGTATAGTGAGTATGAAAAACTACACCGATCTTCGATACCTTTGCTGCTCTACCAATAGGATGATCTATTGGAATGCCATAAGTGATAGTGTTAGGTCTAAAGGTATAAAGTTTCTCTCCATCTACAGTCTCTGTATCAAGTGTGCTGCTGGTGTATAACAAGTCACCTTGTACAATACCAGGGATATTAAGCTTACTAAAATATGCCAGTGAGAACTTAAGTTTCTCTGCCAGGTCACCCTCGTAATACATATCCACATCTATATCGCTGTAACAAGCTTTAGGTGTCTTGGCAAATACAGACTTAGTACCCACGAAAAACATACCATTTTGAGGATTCTTTCCGCAGATGATAGAGGGAGCGCCATCCCATTTGGTCTGCATAAATCCATCCGACTTAGACTTTTTACCCAGCATTGCTAACAGTTCTTCAAGAAATGATACTGCTGCCATACATCCATCGACGCCGTAGTTCAGCATCTCATCTTCAAGATGCTCCAGGTGCTTAAGCTGTTTTACATTTGCCATTAGTCGTCGTAACCTTCGTCTGATGTACTGAACAATAGTTCATCTTTAAACTTATACGCTGACTGCAATTTGTCTGGCCAAGGTAAACTGCTACCAGATGTATCACGAATATTAAATTTCAACTCCATAACTGGTGTCTTCACTGTAATATCAACACGTTGACCAGTACCAGTTTTACCTCCATAATGAACTATGACAGATGTAATGTTAGTTGCATCATCACATTTCTGTTTAGTCATAGGAAAGCTTTTTATCTTTCCACCAGTCTGCAAATGAGTATAGTGGTATCCATACCCTATAGATCCTCGGATCATACTTTGCAGTAGTCCTCTATTATACGTAGGGTTTGTAACGTTACCGCCACTGACTACTTCACCCGCAAGAGCTTCTTGAAATATCTTACAAAGTCTTTGATTATCTATACCAAACGTTTCAAGAACTTTCAATCCAACTTGATTGGTAATTTTTCCCACAGACAATTCACTCTGAGGAAATATTTTTTTCATACCTAAGTTGGACATCGTTGTTGTCCCACCTTTCTTTAGAGAAAGATAAATTTCCTGATCCGCTTTCCCTTTACATTTAGTTTTCAAGGTCAAGTCAGTGACAATAGAACCAATGTCATAATTGGTTGCTGTAGCATCACCAACTTTCCAACTAGTACCAGAAAATACTAATGGTCTTTTCTTGTTCAACTCACCTTCAGAAACAAGAACAAACTGACAGTCATTTAAATCATACGTCTTAACAAGATCTTCAATGAAAGCTTTGTATGGATTGTTAGTATATTCATTAGTCTCAATCCAATCATTTAAACCATTCTCCAACTGCTTCTCAAACAAGTTGCCTGTGTTTGATGCACCACGATTACCTCTGCTACCATCGCCTGCAGTAAATTTAAGATTACTTATCTTTAACTTCGTCTTCAATTGCGCTTCTGTAAACTGTCCTTTCAATGCACGTGCATACTTAACATCATTCTTCCTGTCAGAAGCGAAAGCAAGTGGATCGGGAAGCAGTTTCCCATACTCAGTCACTAGATAATTCCACAGTCGTGTCGCCTCAATAGCGGACTGCGGATTCATATGGGACACAGCTGCGCTGAGTTCCTTATAATCTTTAGGGATGACGTTGTATGCCATAAAAAAAGACCCTCCGATGTATTTATCAGAAGGTCTTTAGTCTATCAGAGGTGCCCGTTGTTTTCAAGCCATTCTCGGGTCATCGGGGTCAGTTCATAATCTGACCACATCGTACCAGCAGCGCAAGACTCAAGTGCATTTTGTGTCATACTCTCAGTTCGTGCTGCCCAAAACGCTTCCTTCTCCCAAGGAATAGCACTAGGTTGACTCCTGTAGGTATCTTTAGCCATATCTTGCCAGATCTGAGGAACGTCTTCCTCATTATGAATGATACCAATAAAGTTATTATTGATACCACCTGCCATACAATCCTGTGCAGCGTGCCATCCTTCGTGACGGACAACACTCATCAACACTCCAGGACGATGAACATATCTTTTGTTAAGATAGAAGTGATTGCTAACAGTATGATAGACACCACGATGTCCTACTGGAAAATACTTTTCATCAGCAAGATACACATTAACTCCAACCTGCCCGAATGCAACCATAATTTGATTGAACTCAGCTGAAACAAGGTCCCAATTAGAATCAGGATATGCTGAACGAAGATCACCAGAACTATGAATTTGATCAATGCCTTCAGTGCATTCTTTCAAAAGCATACATCCCATAGCATCCATCGAGAAGTATCCCTTGGTAGGTTTAGCGATTACTGGTGACAGCAATGCAGCTGACAGACCTAGAAGGGTGCTAAGAATAATAGCGCGTTTCATTTTTTGTCCTCGTAATAAAGATCTAGTTTAGAGTCAAGTTGTCCAATCACTTCGCGAAGTTTTTTGATGCGATAGGGGCAACAGGTTTCATCTGTTGTATAGTCTCTCTGCTCACGAATTAGTGCTTGCAGAATTGATACCGCCATTTCAGGGGTAAGTTCTAATTCAATCATCAGATGTCATCCGTCTTACGATTCTCGGAACGATAGATATCAAACGAACCTTCTGGATATCGGGAAAGAAGTTTGACCATATTCTGTGTCAGGATGTGATCCAGAGTTACGTCAAGACAAATACAAGCTTGAGTGACATACCACATCACATCTCCCAACTCCTTAACCATATGAAGTTTATTATCGTTGGTAAGTTCTTTACCTTGGAAAGCAACCTTCTTAACGATCTCAGTAAACTCCCCACCTTCAGCACTGATACCTACAGCAGCAGTTAGAAGACGAGCGATAGGCACACCCTGTTCTTGCAAATCTTGAATGCGACGAATAAACTCGTCATCATTCTTAGAGGGAATACTTGTAACTTCGTTTACAAACTGAGCATACTTAATGAAATCAACTTCTTGATTGTCGGGGGTTTTCATACTACAAAATCGGAAAATTTGGATTGAGATTCCTTAGAGAAATCTGGTTGGAAATTTGTCGTGTTGGCAACAGCCTCAGAGTCTTGTTCCTGCTGCACATCATACAGCTTCATCTTCGCTCTGTCAATACCTATGGTGAATCTTTTGAAGATGGTCGGGTCATTGTATCTGTTCTTGAGTTGCTTGACCATAATCTGGTTCTGCGCCTCAAGTTCTTCAGTAGAGATAAGAGCAAACATAAGATCCGCAGTGGCAGGTAGACCAAATGACTCAGAGGTGTCGGTAAGATCAACGTCAGAATTGCCATACCCAGACCTAGTAGTCTGAGTAGCAGATACAATTGGTAAATTAAACTCGACAGCAAGACCCCGAAGCTCTTCTGCAATTGCTTTAACATACGTATAAGAATTGACAATTGCGCCTTTATACCTAGAGGATGCGCAGATATTTAGATAGTCAATAAAGATAATATCTGGACTGAAGGATTTTTTTAATGCTAGTTCACTGAGAAGTGCACGAAAATGCCCAACGTGAGCAGAAGCTGTAGGATACTCTTTGATAATAAACTTACCTTCTGTCTTACGTGACAGGTCAGCAACCTTAGTTTCAAATAGCATCCTAGGCAATTCAGCAATGTCTTTGATGTTTACATTGAGAAGATTAGCATCAATACGTTCAGCAATTTTCTCCTCTGACATCTCCATCGTGATGTACAAGACGTTCAGACCCATCGTCAAGCAACCAGCTGCTTGATGGCACATAAACAGACTCTTGCCCACTCCTGTACCTGCCAGAGCAACGTTCAAAGACTTGTTAACCAGTCCACCCTTGGTGATCTTATTGAAGAAGTCCAAGTCAAAAGGAATTCGATCCTCATTCTTGGTATAGAAATCAAAACGTTCTTCATAATCTTCCAGGTAGTCGTGACCAATATGATCATCGAAAGAAACAGACAAAGCTTCCTTCAGAATGTCAGGGATAGAATCTCGCGACTTCTGTTCATCCTTGCCATCAGCAAGTTTAATGGACTGCATCAATGCCAAATAGATGGCACGATCCTTACACCACTTCTCCGTGGCATCCAACAACCAGTCCTTTGTTGGATCTTCTACTACATCCTGGAAAGACTTACAGACACTTCGGACTTCACCAAACGTCTGATCAGAAACATCGTCCCGTCCTTCGACTTCAATAAGAACAACCTCCGTGGTCGGGAGACGGTCATACTTATCAGCGAACTTTCTGATCTCTTCAAAAATGATCTTTTCGTTAAGTTCTTCATAATATTCAGATTTAATAAATGGTAAGACCTTACGAAAGTAGTCATCATTTCTGAAGAGATTTCGTAAGATCGTTTGTTCAATGCGTTCATTCACCGTATTTAAACTCCTTTGCAGCTGCTTCATCCAGAGCTTGCATCACTTCATCGGTGAAATACTTTTCGGGTTCTGCAAGGATCTGTTTAGGATAAAGAGACTTGTCTCCAATCTTGTAACGATTACCCACTCGCTCAAAGACTCCATACTCATCGCCAAGTTCTAGCAATCCAAAGTAACGGTCAAGTCCACGCTCGTCATAAAATAGGCGTGTCTTCACTTTACTATTTTCTTTCGTGAATCTAGACTTTTTATTTGTAGCGGTGATAATGTTACCGACAACCTCAGTACCGTCTTTCTCTTTCGCCTTCGACAAGAAGACAATGTTGGAAGCTGCATACTTAAGTCCTGTACCGCCGCCCATTTCTTTTGTTGGAACATAAGCACCAACAACTTCATAAGTGTGATTGGTAACAATCAAAGGAATGTTTGCTCTACCAAGATTAAGAGTCAACACTCGGAAGATGGATTTGATGACCTGTGCTCTAGTCATATCACGGGTCTCTTTTCCTGCTGCAGAATCTTCCATCTCTTTAGATGTAGAAAGATTGCCTAGACTATCCAGGACCATAAGCAGGGGAGGACGATCAGCTTCTTTAATCTTTTCGTACTCGCTAACAATTTTCATAGCTTGTGTACGAAATTCCTGCACAGTGACGACAGGAACTAGTCCCACACGATCAGTATCGATCGCACGGTCTGACATCATATCTTTGGAGATAGCAGATTCAGACTCAAAATAAATGACATTACCTGTAGGATTAGCGTTAAGGAAAGACCGAACGATACTAAGAGCAAAAAAAGTTTTTCCAGTGCTTGATTCTCCTGCAAGAGCGGTGACTTTGTTTGAAGGAATACCTCCAAAGACCGAACCACTAACAAGGGCATTGAAAATATAAGAGCCAGTGTCAACCCAACCAGCAAGGTCACCTGAAGTAACCCCGTCGCTAACAACTGAAGCATACTCATTACCAATTTCCTTGATAACGCTATTCAAAAACGACATTAAAAAAATTCCAAAAGACTACCAGAGCGTTCCGGCTTCCAACCAATGCATTCTAACACGGAACGCAGAGGTTCGTAGAACGACTTGTTAAATTGTTTGTCAAAGTCAATGTACTGTTCCAACCCAAACTCTTGGGGCAGCTCCTGGAAAAAGGAGATGACGTTCTCGCCAAGGATGTTTGGTTCTTTCAAGTAAATGAATTTGATCTTCTCGCCCTCTTGAATGCGAGCGTGTTTGTTTTCGATACCGTACTTTTTAATGTAGTAGTTGTACAAGAGAGAACCACGTACGTGAATAGGACACCCCTTCTCATAAATGTTTTTGGGATGTGAATACGTACCGAGGTTATTACAACCACGAGGGAAAGCAATCTCAGAGATAGTTGCTTGCCTAGTTTCTTTCTTACACTTATCGATAAACTCGATGACGGTATCATTGTCCGAAGACATAATCAATCGGTAAGCTTTCTTAAGACGATCACGAAAGAATTGAGGGACTGATGAACGGGCAGTTTCCAAACCCATAATTTTCATCTTAGGTTCTTTATAAGCAACCCCCTCACTGTTCCAAACGTTGAGAATGTATCGCTTCTTGGCAGTCCAGATGCCACGGTCAGCAATGTTCTCACGTTTCATAATCATTTTTTGATCGTATGCCGAAACGTACGACGCAAGTTCTTGATATGAACGTTCGATAAAAGGTTCCAGTTTCTCTTGGCAGATCTTATCAAGTATGGAAACAATTGCTGCTTTGTTGCTAGACTTATTATTAAAAAATTTAGTAACAAGAGGTCCCATATTAAGATAAATTGAATCAGTGTCAGATGCAATTACGTAGTCCTCACCTTCTGTGGAAAGCGTTTTATTTAGGTACTCATTAATCTTCAGTTCGATCCACCGAATCGAGACTTGACCGCTGAGAGTAATCGCCTCAGCATTCGCCAGCTTGTAGTATCGGAAGTATTCGTTTCCGATAGCACCGTATGCTGAGTTAAGTTGGATCTTACGTGCCATCTGGAAGTTGTTGTATCGAGAAATTCTCTTTTGAACATCCAGGGTCGGAGAAGCTTCGTATTCTTGTTTTGCATCCAGCATCTTACGCTTGTAAATCGATCGTTCATCATAGATTTTCTCCATTAGTTCAGGTAAAAACCCACGCACGTCTTTACGATACTGAGCGCCATTAGCACAAACACAATACTCACCATCAATATCAATCTTCTTATTAAGAAGACCATCAACTGTGGCAGAGGGATGACGAACATCCATCAATGTCTCAGGTGAGATATTGTACTGCATAATGAGGTGGGGATACAGAGAGTTAAGGTCGAAGTTTACGACCCACTCATATATTCCAGCTATAGGTTCCTTTACGTAAGCGCCAGCATACTTGTCTTTTTTGACAGACGTTTGCTTGGGAGGAATTGCAATATTCCTTTTACGTAAGTAGTTATAAATGATTGCGTCCCACATACGAACCTGTGAGAACACATCTTCAAGATTAACCTTAGCATCATACGCTAGAGTGAATGCAAGATCCATCAGCTTCATCTTGTCTTCTAGTTGGTCTACAAGACGAACGTCAATGATGTTGTATTCAACGAACTTTTTCCAGTCGTTTGTATAGAACTCTTTGAAGGTATCAAACTCAGAGTGATCGAGTTTTTTTCTACCTAGTTCTACAAATGCAATATGATCTAGGCGATAGGACTCCTGGTTTGTATAAGTAAATTTCTTATACAGATCCAGGTAGTCCAACACCGTGATCCCCGAAACATCATAAGAGATGTTTTTACGACCTTGAATATAAATTTCACGGGAACTAAGAAGTTTCCAAGGTGAAAAGAGTTTCGTAGTCTTGTCTCCAAGAATGCGAGCAAGACGATTACAGATGTATGGAACGTCGAACAGATTGACATTCCACCCTGTAATTACGTCGGGATAATTCTCGGTCCACCAAGCGAGGTACCTCTGAAGGAGCTCCTGCTCGTTAGCGCAATGTGTGTACGATACATCAGCCTGTGGGGTCTGGAAGGGGCGTGAACCCCAAACGTGGTAGATCCCTGTAAAACTGTCCTTGACTGTGATAAGTAAGATCTCCTGATCAGCAGACTCAATGTCGGGAAAACCATTCTCTGCTGCGGTTTCAATATCGATCGTAAACACACGGATCTTACTAGGATCATACTTGACTTCACCAGGGAAGTTGTCGCTGATCCATTGATAGAGGTACGCTTGATTACCATATACGGTGAAGTTTTCAACGTTCTCGTAACGTTTGCAGAATTCTCTGCTGTCACGAATACCGCCTGGACGGATAGGTTTAACAGTGTCACCCTCAAGTGTGGTGTACCCTGTATCCTCTCCGTTATTACTTCTCACATATAGGGTGGGATAGAACTCGTCACGAAGACGAACCTCTTTGTTTCCATCCCACCCGCGAACAAGAATGCGATCACCAACTTGATCAACGTTCTTGTAAAATTTCATCGTAAGCTTTGACTAGGTGCGAATTTGGTTCAACAAGCGTGAGAATCGTATCGCTGTGGATCATCATCTCATCTTGTATGGTAACACTCTTAAGGAAGCGTGTCAAGGTTCCGTCTTCATCTAGTTCATACGGTTTGACAAGCAACACATCGGGTTCTCCAGGAAGATCAGCCCCCGTCTCCTCCATCTGTGTCAGGAGCACTTTGTTGTTCTTCAGCAGGACGACCTGCAGTGAGTTGCTCGTCTTCTGCTCCGAATCGTTCGACATAATGATCAGTTAGGGCTTGTAGGGGGTTAGTAATAGTAGTGAAGCTGTGTTCTTTAACAAGGAACCGACGCTCAGAAGACAAAGGTGCCCAGTTCTCAAACGTAACGTTGGGACCTGCTTCAGGGTCTTCCATATTTTTCATAATTCGCACGATCTGAGGGTCGCGCAAGATGAAACCAACGTCATCGCTGGTCTCAGAACGTGTCTCATAGACATCAGCGATGACATCTTCACCGCTTTTCATCAGAATGAGTTGGATCGACATATTAGTTCTAGGTGAATCTCTATTATAAAGGACCCCTCGACCGAAGTCAAGGGGTCCAGTTGGCACGCAGGGGGTCACACGTATTTAGAGGAAATCCTGACGTTGGAAATGTTCAGGTACTACCTTCTGTAGGGTGACGGATAACAAACCGTCCTCAAATTCAACTGCATCGACTCTCCAATCTTCAGTCAAAGTCCAAGCTCGAGTGAAACTACGTTGCGCGATTCCTTTATGGGAATAATTAACGTCAGTTTCTTTGTCTTCTTTCTGACCTTCGACAAACATTTTGCCGTGTTCAGTATAAACAAAGACTTCTTCTTTCTTGAATCCAGCAAGTGCAATTTCAATACGAGTTTTTACATTGCTCTCGTGGATAACATTATAAGGGGGATAATTTTTAGTGGTCTCGTGCAGTGCACCTAGTCGATCGAACCAATCATCAGCACCAATTGAGTGCTTGACAATCCTGTCCATCAGCTCGGGAAGATCCGAGGCAGTATAACGTACTAGACGTTCCATTATGGTAGCTCCTATAAAGCGAGTTTGTGTTTTGTGGACCCCGAAGGCATCCAATAATAATTATATCAGAACATAAAAAAAGACGAGTGGCGAAACCCGTCCATTGGTAGCGTATATTCCGTATGTAGAGGTCGCGCACGAAAGAGCGACACTACTATTTAGGTGGATTCCACATCCTTGGGTTGATCTTTCCTTTAGATTGTGCGAAACCTACGAACTCTTTACCATACTTATCATAGTAATAGTCAAATAAGTCTACAGTTTTTGTACACTTAGCAATATCATATTTTGCAAATCCTTCAGATTTATATTCTACAAGATATGCAGTATACGGAAGAGTCGTATCATCTGCAAGAGATGCATCGCAATCTTCGTGAATGATTTGAACTCTGTTCTTAGCCATCTTTTTTAGTAATGAATGAACTTTTGTTCGCTGGTGGATTGGTTAGCGCCAACATCGCAACTAAAGAATATCTAACGTGACCATCATTATACTGCTTATCATCATAATAGGCAGTGTGGAAAACAGAACCTCTGTATCCAGAGCAGACATTAAATCCTGCAGGAACAATACCTTCTAAGTTGTAAACCTCATCACCTTGGAAGCATTCCCAGGAAGACATCTTGCCGACGCCATCTCTACCAACATCCATCAAAGATGCAATAGTTGAGCTGCGATATCCTCCTTGCTTTTCCAACAGTCTAACGTCCAACCATTTTGTGCCTTCAACATTAATGGAGTACATTGCAGTACCATCATTAACTAAATCATCAGAAAGAAACAAGTTAAACGCAAAGTCACCAGGGTCAACGTGAGGACGATAGTTACTATCGATTGATTGCATACCCTTCCAAAAAACATTGTTGTAGCAAGAGAAATCGTGCCACGTCATAGATTTGGTAGTAATCTTCCAGTCAAACAAAAGTTTGCGCAAGTAACTTACATAAGGCTTTACCCATTCATTCGCAACAGGCTGCTGCATACCAGGTGCACCAGTCTTAGTCGGCATAAGATCATTGGTGCCAGTAATATACGAAGAATTGATTAGAAAATCCCTAACATCATAAGGATTGACTAGGCAGTTCTCTACAGCAATATAACGTAAATCAAAATCGGGCGAAATTTTCTCTACGTATTCTTTTCTATTTGGATTAATAGCAAATAATTTTTCCAATCTCTCGGGAGTTACCACACGAGAGTCGAAATCACCTAACGTCAACATAATTATTCAGGGGTTTTTTTCTTTCCAATATTATACTTAGACTCTAAAATCCATTCAGATTTGTCTTTAAAGGAAAGAACTTTGATCTGGTTAAGAGGAGCTACGTTGAGTATTTTCTCTTTACTTAGATCACAAATAGTAACGAGACCCCAGTCTACCAGGAGCTGCACGATACGATTTCTTCTTTGGATATCGTTCACACTCAAGTTTGTCTGCTTGCCATCCAAGGCAAACAATTCTTTGAAGTGAACAATATAATACTTACCACGTTTATGGAGGATGTGACAAGATTGATAAATTTTCTTCTCTTTGCGAGAAGCGACACCAATACGTGTTAGCGTTTCTCTCACTTTGAGGAAGTCATCGGGTTCCCCAAGCACGACTTCGACCATTTGGGTCTCGTCCCATTGTACAAATTCTTCGCTCATCTGTTGCCACCTGTGTCAATTAAGGATTTAATCTCAGTGATTTGAGAAGTGGTCAATACCTGTAGCGCTTGTCGTGCCTTTTCATTACTATAACCATAGTAAGTCTTCACAGCTTCAAGATCATTAAGTTTTGACTGCTTCAACCAAGGAGAAAATCTTTTCCTAGGTCTCAGTGTATTTATGTAGTAGTCATACTGCATTTTTTTATCGAGATGATGTGCTTGATTCATCTCATTAACGTGCAATATACAATCTAAGTGTCCAGAAAGACATCGGTTAATCACAAATGGTGGGTAGTTTTTGTGATTATCTTCATCCCAAATATCTTTCTTAGACTGATTGATTGAATACAAGTAGTCCTTGAGTTCCATAATAAAAAATTAAAGTTAAAGCTTACCGCTTACCACACTACTAAAGGTAGATTGGATTCCATCGTAACCATCAATAGCCCATTTAAGATGCCAGTAAGTCATCGAGACGACTGCATCTAACTCACCGCCAGTTAAAATAGTATGACCTTTGAGGGTAGCTTCACCAACACTGCTATACAATCCATAACGTGTTTTGAAAAAACGTACTTTACCTAGACGTTCTTCTCCAACGTAGTAAGACCACTCAGTCATCCACGTCGCAGATGCAGGAAGTTCAAAAAGTACGGACTGGTCCAAAGACTGTTCTCCCACTACTGTTGAATCTGTAGATCTGGGTCTTTCCATTTGTGAGGTTGACAACTACTTCGTCTCCTTGAATAAGTGCATTTTGTACATCGACCCCGAAGGTCTGAATGACACCAGCAGAGGTGTCTACGATTTGAGCGCGACCATTCGCAGCTCTGGCAATAATATTTCCCATTACTTGTACCACTTTCCTGTACTGTTATCTATGTTGTAATTGACTAGCATCAATTCCTTACGCTTGTCTTGATCGGACCCATAGGATGCTGTCGAACGCATCGTATAAGTCAAGTCCCACTTCAATTTTGAGAATGATGGATAGAGCTCTTCTACTTCATCACAGGAATTGTAAGTGATCATAGTATTACCTTTAAAGTCCTTAAGAGTTTCGGACATTCGTACGTGATCAAATGATTTGTGAAGATCTCCCTTCTTCCCGTATAGATTATCTTTAATCAAATATGGAGGATCCAAAAAGTTAAATGCATCTTCTCTAATAACATTGGCATAGTCCTCATTAAGGATATTCCAGTTTTGGATTGCCTGATGATACCAGGTCAAAGAATTGATACCATTGAAACTGAAGTTAGACTGCGATGCTTGAGCTGAGAAAGAACTGTTCTCACTCAGACCAGAGAAAGAACATTTATTACAGATATAAAAATTGACAGCAGACTCATACACCCCAATGTCTTCATTGAGCTTTTGCTTTGCTTTTTGAAATGCCTCACGGTGAGCAGCGATCACGTCATCCTGATCCTCAAATCTATTGAGGTAGGTTTTGATGTTGAAGAGGTGATCCTGCAGTTGGGGACCTATATCGCGAAGCACCAACCAGAAGCGGTACAGAGGCGTATAGAGGTCGCTCACGGTCACCTTAAGGTCAGGGTTGGTACGGGTCAAGGCAATCGCCATAGAACCGCCACCCAAGAAACCTTCAGTGTAGTGCTCGTAGTTTGATGGAATATAGTCCAACAGGATCTTAGTGGCGCGAGACTTGCCACCAGGATACCTAAGAGGAGTTTTAAATCTTTTACTCATAACAAGGAATAGGTACTAGATTAGTATTAAACATACTAACTTGACGTTCAAATACAGGGTACGCTTGGCATACACCTTTCTCAGAACTGCAGCTCTGTAGAGGAACCCAGTTCAGATCATCGATAATATCATACCCAATACTAACACGTATGCCATCATACTGTCTAGGAATTACCCGATGCAATAAAGGACCAGGACCAATGTAATGCTGTCCTTGCTTATTAGGAATGACACGTACGTTTTCAGTATCATTCAAAGGATGATCATCACGTGAGTCTGGATTATCCATATACCACTGAGTGATTTCATCTCTTTCTCTCAAGTGAGCGAGATGATCGCAGAAGACAGTATCAGTAGGACGATCACTCAAGTGAACAAATCCGTGGTACTTACAGTAACTATGATTATGCCACCCAAGAGAAAGCTTTCCAAGTTCCTCATACCTATGGACATTCATCCAAGCGTGGATCCACAAAGGTTGACTCTTCAGTTCTGGATGGGAACGAATCTGCTTAAACATATCCTGCCAAAGGTAGAAGAAGTTAGGCATTGTCGAAGACAGCATAATCAAATTGTATGCATTCTTCCCAAGGGTCATATCCCAATCGCCATCCTTCACACTACCGTCACCCATAGATTGAGAAAAGAATTGTTCAGCTGAATGCTGTCTGATATTCTGATCCCAAAGGTTGTAGCACGCACGTGCTTCAGTTAAGAGACCTTCCCAATTAGTGTGAGGGACGATCTCATAGGTCTTGATATTATACAGAAACTCTTTTATAGCTTCACTCATTTGAATTCACACTCCACCATAATTTGTGTCATACACGCAAGAAGATTAATTTCCTGGTCAGCAACAAAAGAAGACTTGTACTGATACTCAGCAATAATAAGAACTAACTGTGGTACAGACTTGCCAGATAATACTTGCGAAAGAGAATCGTAGATCTTACGTAGGATAACGTTAGGATCATTATCCAAACTCTCCACAACCCACTGACGAACAGAGTTGAACTCTTTGTTCTTCAAAGACTTGATCAATGTAGTAACGTCCAAGTCTGCAATGTCTGCCAGAATGCCACTATCTATTTGACCACTAGCAGAGTGACGTTGCAGTTCATTGAGGCAACGTCTCCAATCAGGGAAGTGTTTCTGTACCAGTTTGACTAGTACTTTATCCTCAGCTGTTACACCATTCTCATTCAGAATGAATTTAACACGACCAAAGAAGTTACCCTGCAGCTGCATCTTCTCTTCTTTCTTAAAAGTAAAGTCGAAGTTAGAGCACCGAGACTGCAGTGGTTGGATGATCTTATTCTTGTAGTTGCAAGTAAAGATAAACCGACAGTTGTTCTGATACTCCTCAATAGCAGCACGAAGTTGCGACTGCACATCAGGAGTCATATTGTCTGCCTCATCAATGATGACGCACTTGTGCTTAGATCCAGTCAGAGAGACCGTAGAAGCAAACGTTTTGACGCGGGTTCGTACCGTATCAAGGTATCTCCCCTCATCGGAACCGTTAATAACAATGGAGCTAACACCCAGCTCAGAACAAAGAGCGCGAGCAATCGTCGTTTTACCCACACCTGCAGGTCCCGAGAATAACAAATTTGGAAACTCACCTGCATCAACAAACTCCTGAAATGTTTTTTTCAATCCACTAGGAAGAATACAGTCCGCAACAGTTTGAGGACGGTACTCTTCAACCCAAAGAAATTTACTCATAATATTTTAAAATGTGGAAAGGGTTTACGGTTCAAGGGCAATAAAATATGTCAGGTCAAATTCAGAAAACTTCCATTCAGAAATCATACGAGAGGACACACTGACTGCATAATGGCATTTATCAGTCCGTTGAATAGTATTGATACCAAAGAGTTTCAGATTCTCCACCTTAAAATCCAGGGTATATTCGTCATCGGCATTACCACTAACAATCTGATCGTAGGTGTTACTGGTGTCATCTTCCTTGTCTCTGCTTTGGAGAGTGACAGTATCTTGCTCACTCCGTACAGTAAAGTCAGGCAGACCGTAGACAGCGGCAGCTTTAGTAAGAGATTTAAGATTGCCATTACTGACTTCAAAGTTGATGTTGCCACCAGGAAACTTAATCTCACGATCTGGAGCATTACGCATCGTGATCTCAGGGTTGCTGAAGTAATACTTCGAGCGGCGACCCTTAGTAGAGTCCTTGATAGTGACATAGTTTTTGTTATCAAAGACCAAGACAGGTTCGTCAAACAAACAGATAGCAGCAAGAAGCTGACTCAAATCATAGATAGCAAAATCTTGAGGAAATTCTTCTTCGACTACAGCACGAGCAAGAATGTTCTGAGCATTACTAATAGTCTTCAGAACATTACCTTTCTTGAAAAGAATACTACTATTAATAGTAGCAAAGTTTTGCAAGATATCAATCGTAGTGGTGGAGAGTTTTACAGTGTTGCTCATTGGGGGTAGTCCTCACGGATAGAATTTTTGTCATTGAAGTGCATTAGAAGAACAGCATAGTGCAGGATCTTCATAAGGTCACGTCGGGCTGTACCCTTCTTATCATATCGTGATGCATACTTGAGGATGTTGCTACGACAGAATGCCTCGCCATCACCGCAAGCTTCGATTAGATCCAGGGTTTGGATCTTGTCGTCACCAGATGAATAATGTTGACTGTAAGTTGAGCAAATGTAATCACGTAGTTCTGAAATAATGTGGTCTTCGTTGTACTTGTTCATAATAAGAAATCAAGGAGATTGATTTTCACTTTTGGTTTCGGCATCGCAGTATACGGTGTCGTATCTTTGATGTCTATGGAGTCACCCAGTTGTTTGTGATTGATCGGACTGTAGTAGATTCCCCGTTTGGTGTCATAGAATCCCCAGATACAATAACTGTCATTACCATCATTGTAAATAAACTCACGATCACATACAGTCCAAATTGATAACACATTAGCTTTCTTACGAAAGACTTCGTATCTGTATCCATCAGGTGCCTCGTGGGTAAACGTTATAGGAAGTTCTATTGTATCACTCATCTCCTGAGATTTCAACCTTGTCATCAACTTTGCTATAAAGATCTAAGAATGCTTGCTTGGTCTCATCATCGAAACGATTCAGACAAAGCTGAACTGCCTCAAGACGATCCTGGAAGATGTCAAATGCCTTGACAATATGAACCAAGCGACGGGTGGAGATGATCTCATCAATACCACCATCATAGAATGTCTTACGGATGATGTCTGCCCAATCAGAAAGACGCTTGCAGAACTCAGCATCCGAACAAAGCTTATTCAGGATTTTGATTTCGATAGCAGCAGTAGGATATTCCTGCTCAAAAGTCAATGGGAATCTTTCCAAGAACGCTTCGTTAAGGACATTCGTCCCAACAAACCTACCGTCATCAGAACCCTTACCTTTCGTGTTGGCAGTAGCAACCACCGTGAACCCTTTAGCAGGAGTGACCCAACGTCCGATTTTTTTGAGGAACACCCCTTTGCCTTCAAGGATGCTCTGAAGACACAGAATTTTGTTAGAAGCAAGGTCAATCTCGTCAAGCAAAAGAACAGCACCGCGTTCCAAAGCATCGATAACAGGACCGTTGTGCCATACAGTATTACCATCAACCAACCTGAAACCACCAATGAGATCATCCTCATCTGTTTCGATAGTAATGTTAACACGGATAAGTTCTCGATTGAGTTGAGCACAAGCTTGTTCTACACTAAAGGTTTTGCCATTACCAGACATTCCAGTAACGAACAGTGGATAGAAAATTTCGGATTTGAAAACTTTCTTGATACGATTGAAGTTACCGAAAGGAACAAAGGAAGAGTCTTGTGCAGGAACAAGATTCTGATTAGCAACAGTTTGTTCAAACTGCTCACGTGCTTCTTTGACAGTCAGGTTCCAACTGCCACGTTTTACTTTGTACTGTTCGATGTGACGAGTCACGGTAGGATAGGACAGACCTTGCTCGCGAGCATATTTTTTGACTTCTGTGGAACTGATGTCAGAACCAAAGCGGTCGCGAAGATCAGAAACGATAGACATTGGTTTTCTGTGTTGATGTAGTTATTATAGAGGAAGATGCCCCCGTGACCAGGGGCAAATGGACAGTTAATCAGCTGACCATAGCAGCGAAAGAAGACAAGATTTTTTTGTTGACAGACTTGTTTCCAAGAGATTTCTTGAAAGCAGATTTGATTTGAGCTTTACTAGCATTATTATCAACTTCAAAATCAGTGTCAAGTGACAGTGACTTTGTAGTAATCAAATAGAAGGCATCATAACCAAGACCTTTACCCACAACCATAGTACGTTCCTTACGAAGACGACTACGGAATTTATCGGTGTCTTCAATCCCAAGCATCCAAGAAGCAGTACGAACCCAAGCACCAACATCACGATTATCAATCATTCGGAAACAAACAATGTTTGATTCAGGAAAACTAATTTTTACATTATCAATATAGATTTTCATATTACCAAGATAACCTTGGTCAAAGACTGGGTGAATCACACCACAGTTGCGATTGCGAAGTTGTGCACGACCTTCAACCTGTCGAACAAGGTAGCTCTCAGGGTCATCATAAGATTGAATATCTCCTGCAAAACCACCAGCACCAGCTTCACCATCAGATAAAACAATGACATTTAATTTTTCAACCTTGTACTTCTTGCGGAAGTAAGGCATCACAGTGTGCAAGGAGTTGATAGCATCAGAAAGAGGAGTGCCACCAAGTTGACATCCAATTGGATAACCTAAAGCGTTAGCAGCATAGAAGACAGGTACATTTCCATAACTAGAAAAGAAAGCACTAAGACGAAACAAATATTTCAGCTGGTTTTCAAACTCTCTTGCAGAAACATCAGTAGTGATCACGTTGATCAAACTGAAGTTGCTATTAAAACAATATGTATTAGGAGTAGCACGAAAATTGGTATGCTCACGTGGCCATTCTGTGGTAAACAGATATGCGTTGAAAGGAATCTGAACTTTCTTACAGAACCAAGCAATGTTTGCAAGCTGCTTGATCATATTAAAAGAGACATCAGCAATAGAACCAGACCAATCAATTAAAGCAATTAAACCGTGATTCTTTCCATCAGGAATTACGTTGATCTTTCTGAAGATATCATCATTATATTTGTACGTATGCAACTTGGCAGTGTCAAGGACACCTGTCTTAGACACTGTAGTCCGAGCATATGCAGCTGCAGACTTCTTACACTCAAACTCTTTGACAAGATAATTAACCTCACGTGCAGCAGACTTACGGTACATAGCAAACTCAGAGTCAGCAATAGAAGTATCCGTATGAGAATAGTGCTCCTCACATACTTTAAGAAAATCAGAATTGCTTACTACTAAGTCTTCGACTTTCATACCAGGAATCTCGATGACTGTATTCTCATCGTAATGATTAGTGCTAGCACGATTCTCCAGAGCATCAGAGAAATGCTCAGCAGTAGTCACAGAGTCGTGCCAACCGCTACCACCAACCGAAGAATCGCTTTCTTCATTTACATCTTCCCCATCGTCTCCAGAATCGTCTGTATCACCCTCATCTGCTTGCTGCTCTATAGGACTGGAAGAACCACTGTTAGACCCTTCCTGAGTGCCATTCAAAGGTATCTCCACGCTCTGCTCATCATTACTATGGAGTGCTGCCATCAAACGTGCTGCTTCAACAGCTTCATCAAACGTTTCTGCCTGATCTACCAAAGAAACAATGTGCTGCTCCTCAACAGAAAATTTGATGTCGATGAAGTGACCGATCTTGAAGTGAAGATTGACACGATCAGCAAGAGACATTGCGTTGACATCTTCATTGTCAATGCCAAAGAAATCCATCGCTTGGAGCTGACGGTAACCTTCAAAGAAATCTTTACGGAGACCCAAGTACTTACGCTTCATTAGTTTCTCAACACGAGCATCCTCAGTCACGTTGACATAATCCTTAGGAGCTCCACAGTCAGTCATATCACGATCAGGAGTAAACAGAGCGTGACCAACTTCGTGACCCACTAGAAGATCATAGACGCGAGACGAGAGACCTTTCCAAATAGGAAGAGTCAGCATACGACTGTGCACATCAAAGGAAGCAGTCTTAACTGCCTTGTGTTGAACCAGCAAATTTTCTGTAGCAAGCAGTTTAGCAAGGTTGCCTTTGATCTCTTGGTTCATTGCTCTCCTGTGTATGCAGACATTATAAAACCCCTGTCCCGTATTAGGAGATCAGGGGTGCCAGTTGTGAAAGTGTCAGTGCCTCAGTTTCAGCAGTGACTGGTGGTTTCCATTCCAGGTTTCCAGATACAGAAACTCGCGGTTCGTCTTCTGTGTGCTCTATGACAGAATGAACAATGGCAGAAGGAAAAATTATGATATCACCAGCTGCAAAACTAAAGTTAATAGATTCGTAGAAGTGTCCTTCCTTATGTTCAAACTCTCTTAGAATTCTAAACTGATCAAAGACGTTTGGATTTTGTAGTTTCAATCCTGTGGAATCTGTCAGATACCAAACAAACGACAGATCAGCTCCAGGATGGCAGTGAGGAACGTTCTCATCTCCTTTACGATTAATGTTTACCCAAGCAGACTGTAATTTAAATGCAGAAACTGCATTTGCCAAATAAGTTTTTAGAGGATTCAAATAAGGATCGTTACGACAGTCTTTAGATTGCCACCCACCCCTATTAGATTTTTTTCTTCCTGAAGAAAGATCGGATTGAGTCAACCAGTAAGGCAGTGAACCATCAGGGATATCAATATGCCCTTTAAAAATAGGAGTGGCAAATATAGGAAAGTAGTCAAGCATATTATTCTTCTTCGTTCATATGTTGAAGAAGAGATTCAATCTCTTGGATATGCTCAACATTAAAGATCATCTCTCCAATGCTTTTAATGATGAAAGGACTCTCTGCTCTAGCAGCAAATGCCAACGCTTCACGTAAATGCTTTTGAGCTTCTTTGAGAGAATCTTGTACTTGTTCGGAAACCATTTTAAACTACTGCGATACTATGGGGTGATTCTTGAACTTCTAACTTAGAGAAGTTTTGAGGTTTTGTAAATTGCAGAACCCTATCGAATTTATCGGTAAGGTTATCTCTATGAGAAATGACAAAGACGTTTGCGTTTTCGTTGAACGACCTTAGGATAAAGGATAACTCATCAGACCCAACTGTGTCAAGAGACCCGTCAAAGATCTCGTCAAGAATCAATAGATTAGTATCCACAGAATTCTTGAGCTTAGCAACAGAACGCCAAGTAAGCAGAAGACTGATGTCAATACGAGCTTTCTCTCCTTCCGAGAAATTTTCATAACTAAATTCGTCGATGTAACGTGACTTCAGGACTTCTTTAAATTCTTCATCTAAAGTAAAATTGCAGAAGAATTGCAACTGATTCAAATACTTATTGATCAGCTTGTTCATTACGGGAAGATACTTCTTGATGATCCTCGTTTTGATCCCTGAATCTTTTAGCAGCAGACCTGCTGTTGAATGCAGGTCCATCTGTTTCTTCGATTCTATAAGATCGCCAGTGACTTGTTTGAGAGATTCATTCATCTGTAAAAGTTTCTTAGCTTCTTCTTTGACAGAAGACTCATCAGATACCAGACCTTTGATCTCTCTTTGAAGTCCTTTACGCTGACCATCAAGAGTAGATATCACCCCCTGTTGTTTGTACGTGATCTGAGTGCAGTCCCTGATAGCATTTGTATACTCCGTTAGTTGTTCTAATGGTGAAATAATTTCAGTAAGGCGTTGATCGATGTCAGCAAACGCGACTTCGATTTCTCCGATCTTACCGTCAAGTTGTTCAATCTGTTCAAATTTAAAATCCTCACTGATTGGTTGCTTGCAGGTAGGGCAGTGTTCAGTATCGAGATAGAATCTCTTATCACCTGAAAGCTTACTTACCCTTCGCTGTAACTTCATTGATAACGATTCGAGATCTGCTCTACGCTTCTGGGGGTTGTTGAGAGAATCAATCTGTTGAGTGATCTCCTCAATCATTTTAGTAGCGTCAGTAATCTTTTCTTTACAAGAGTCTTGACTCTTGATAATGTCACGAAGTTGATCTTTCTTCTGTTCGATATCTTTAGTCTTCTTTTCCTCCAGTTGTTGGATAAAACCTTTTTGAAGTTCAATCTTCTCTTTAACACTTTGTGCGTTTAAATTGTGCGTTTGCACAGCGTCTCTGATTTGCTTGAGGCGAACCTTGAGAACTTCATTCATTGAGGAGAATACATTAATATCTAGGAGATCTTCAATGATCTCTCTACGAGCTGGAAGAGGCAAACGCATAAAAGGTACGAATGTACTGCTACCCAAAACCACAATCTGTGTGAAAGATTTGTAGTTTAGCTTAAGAACGTTCTGCTCTAGATTCTTTTGCTGATCTACAGCATTGCTGTTTTGATCAAGCATCCGACCATCCACATAGATCTCAAATATGTTTGGTTTGATGCCACGAATTATTTTATATTCTTTACGTCCAATACTAAATTCAATCTCAACTAGAGTGCCTTTCTCATTGACACTGTTGACTAGTTGAGGTTTGTTAACTTTACGAAATGGTTTACCAAATAGTCCAAAGGTAAACGCATCTAAGATAGTTGATTTGCCAGCACCATTAGTGCCAATAATTAAGTTTGTTGCAGCTCCAGTAATCTGCACTTCGGTAAACGTATCACCCGTGCTTAGGAGGTTCTTCCATCGAATCTTCTGGAACAGGATCATCTTTATCGAGTGGGGGAATAACGAGAACGTCTGGAGTAATAATACTATATTTGCAGTTAACCTTTTCGCAAGTGGAAATCACTTCCTTGTCTGCGACCTTGGTAACTACGATTGGTGGGAAGTCTTCTGCTTCCAATAATCCAGCATACCGCATTGCATCATCTTTGTCAACAAACAAATAGAGGACGTTTTCACCGTGCTCATCGTGCACAGCGTAAGCGCCCTCTCCTTGGTGACCGTCTAAAGTGATGATAAACACTATGCTACTTCACAACTTTCAATATATAGTGATTTCATTAAATTCTTAAGTGCGGTTTTGTCTACATCGACAGTCACTTCATCTAAGTATTCGTCAAGCAATGTCAGAGTATCTTTGACATCTAAAGCATCAGCTTCAGGGTCATCAAACACTCCGACTTTTTCCACAACCTTAACATCGTGAGCACCTGCATCATACAAAGTATTAAGCATTAGCTCAAAGTCTGAGTAGTTAGTTTTTTGCTCGACAATAACTTTTACGTATTTGCTGGCATAGTCATTGGGATCGAGTTGAGCAGGACAATCTGCAGAATCATTCCAATAAATTTTAGCAAACATTTCGTACGGGTTTTTCACCATACGTATTTTTAATGTTTCTGTATCAAAGGTGTGGAAACCACGAGTGTCACCGTAGTCATTCCAATACATCTGATACGGGTTACCAAGATAGGTAATGTTACCCTTAGAGTTCTTATGGTGGAAGTGTCCGCTCAGTACAACATCAAAGTTAGAAAAGAGGTTAGCGTCCATTCCACTGTCATAGCGGAAACCAGGGCGAGCAAGATACCCGTTGAGCTCGAGATGCCCCATTGCAACTCTTGAGGAGGAATCACGAACTTTCGTAAGGGACAGGTCATAATTGTCAGAGCAAATCCAAGGAACAAAAAGAATACTTGTTCCACCGATCTCAACGTCAGTGGGTTCTTTGTATACAATCACATTGTCATACTCGTTGAGCAACAGCTCCATCGAATTGACTTTGTTGGTGTTCTTATAGTATGCAGTGTGATTGCCAACAACGGTATGGACAGTGACGCCCATATCGCGGAGAACATTATAGTAAGTCTCCTTTGCCCATTCAAGAGAAACAAAGTCGATACTCTTGCGGTTGTCAAAAGTATCACCGAGATCAAGAACGGTTGTGATTTTGTTCTTCTTCAAATAAGGGAAGAACACGTTCTCATAGAAGCGTTGATAATACTCTCGGTAGATGTAACTACCTTTATGGGAACCAAAGTGTTGGTCGGTAATTACAGCAACCTTCATCGCGACATTCTAATCTCAATGTTTTCTTTAATGGAATTGAGTCCCGAATCCGATTCGTTCATCCCTGACATACTACCATCAAACCGATCAGAATGCAACACCTCGGCATACCCACACCGCTCAATGAGCTTAGTGCGAATCTCGAGCTGCTTTTTCTCCTTCTGAATACGACGCAAGAAGGCGTAGTAAATGATCTGGGTGAAGTAAGCGAACGGATTCTTAGACTTCTCTGGATCGAAATTATCGACGTACTGCAAGCAGTTCTCGATACCATCGCAAACCATATCTTCGCGAAACATATAGTTGACGAAGTTAGGTTTATAACTTAGGTGAGTGGCAATCTTGAGAAAACACTCGGCAATGTACCGTGGAAGAAGAGGACGAGTAAGATCATTCATCTTGGCATAAGCAACCTTGTCACGAAATTCAACGATCGCGGCAAGGAATTCTTTGTTATTAACGTAATACTCTGTTTTAGCTTTTGCCATTTGTCGATAATTCGATGTGTTTATTATAGCATATAATGGTGGATCTAGGGGTAAGCTTGACAGCCCTCTAAGATATCTGTATAATAACAGTGTCGCTGTTGAGAAACACCAGAGCTTCTAAAGGGTTAGCTTCTATAGAGTTTTTCAAATTTGAATCTGTATTCATTGATCGTACCTATGTGACCCATATCAGCTGTTGGTTTGATCCTATTCGACATAGAGTTGCGGAATACCATAGAGATATTGTTCTCATAGAATTTCCCGATCGACTCGTTCGCTTCGGTCATCGTAATTATTCTATCAGTAGTTAGCAGAAAAAACTCATCTTGTTCCATAGCAGATTTCATCCAGAGATCCAACTTGAATCCTTTGATCATATGACTTTCGTCTTTGCTGCTTGCTTCCACAACCATCATAGGATTTTGGAGCATCAAAACATTATCTTCTTCTGACCAAGCAACCCAAGAAATGAGCTCCTCACCAGTAGTCAATTTAAGTATTCCGATAAAAGGTTCTTCTAATGGATCTAACATAGGCTAAAATTTAGAACGTACTTTGATTACTTCGTAATCGAATTTTTCTTCCATATAGATTTTGACACGTTCTTCAAAATGTTTATAAGTAAAATTCTTCCACTCCCCCCGAGAGATATCATCAGCGATATCATATAGAGTGGCAACGTGTTTGTCTTTTGATTTTCTCAGCACTCGTCCAATGGATTGTAAGTTGCGAATACGCGACTTGGACGGTGAAGCAAAAATAATATTGTGTAGCTTCTTTATGTTGATGCCAGTTGAGAATGTTCCGTAAGACGCAATGATAATTGCATCGCGTTCCGTTTCCGTAATCCTACGAACTTCTTCTCGGTCTTCTACATCAACACCCCCGTGGACAAAGAACACTTTCCTATCCGTACTATTATTTATCAACTCGTATAAAGGTTCTCCGTGACGTTCTACGTAGTTGAATAGCACAAGACTATTGCCTGATGCATCCAAGCACAGATTTTTAATAAGCTTATTACGTTTGGGATGTGTAATCTAATAATCAATCTCATCGTGGTACGTATCAAATATACTCCACTCGTGCTTAAGCAATAGACATTTTACTTTAAGCGGAGTAAGATACCCACCTTCCATTAACTCCTTAGTTTTGACTAGTTGCTCGCACGGTCCAAACAATCCTTCTAGGATCCACTGGTGTGTTTGAATACCGTCAAGTGTACCTGTAAAACCAATCCTATATTTTACATTATGACATTTAGTCATAATCTTTGTGAGAGACTTTGACTTAAACAAGTGAGCTTCGTCACCAATCACACAGTCAAACTTTTCAAACCATTTACGTGGTTCTTTGTAAATAGATTGCCAAGTTGTGATTACTACGTTAGACTCCTTATACTTATCCTGACCCGCGTAAATCTTGTGACAATGCTTGCTAGCATTCCAACCGTAATCTTCAAAGTCCTTGTACATCTGTTCTACCAAGCTTGTGGTAGGAACAATCAGCAAGACCTTGCGCTTCATAGCGACGTGGTATCTGGCAATGCCATAGACCATCAAAGACTTACCACTGGCAGTCGGGGACAGCAGCAGTTTACGATTATATTTCAGAGCTTGGTATACACCTTCGATCTGATAGATCCTAGGTTCGAGTTTAGTAATGCCTTGCATAAAAGTACGAACACCAGACAGACTAACCTCTTGGTTCATCTCGTCAGGCATACCGAAGAACTTATTATCTTCGTACGAGATGGTGTATCGCATTGTTTTACACCAATGCAACAGGTGTTCAGTTAGTCCGCCATATATTTCTCCATTGCCAGGAGAGTATAGACGGATCTTTCCGTCCCATACTTTCTTCCTGTATAGAGGCATAAATTTTGCTTCGGGAACCTCAAAAGTAAAGTACTCGGAGAGCTCTCTATGAACGTGAGGTTCCGCTGTGATGACGTTATATACTTCGTTCTTTTTCTGGAGGTTAATGTCCGCCACTTCTAAATTTCTCCCACTCAATAGCATTTTTAATTTGATATTGACGAGTAGAGATTTGTTTAAGAACCGATTCTAAAAAGAACAAGATCATTTTGTAATACTCTATCTTTGCGGTGACCTTTGCTAGGTCTTGATCCGCATTAATAAACATCTCTACTTCGTCTTTAGTAGTCAACTTGAGATCGAACGGCACGTCCTTGTATGCTGTAGCAGGTGCCTTCTTTTTATAATACAACCACTTATCTTTGTACTGAAATTTGTATGCAAACTCCTGGTCAATTAATCTTGACTTGGTGTCGCAAAAAATTTCTAGATACTTAGAGTGTAGGTAGGGTGTTTCATTACAAGCTTTAAGAAAATCTGGGTAACCATCATTTCCTTCTAGGACAGCGGAATCATTCTTCCACATCTCCTTCAATTGGTCAAGGTTCATACTTACGGGATTCTATATTCAAGAATTCATAGAAGGCGTACTTAAAAGTAACTGTGCCTACTAAGTATTCTACATCAGATGCTCCCACATTGAAAGGCAACGTAGAAAGTTGCGTGGGAAACAAACTGTCAAAATTAACAACGAAGTTAGCGTTGTAGTTATTTGTCAGCACGAAAAGCTGACCAGTACTGAACACTGCGTCATCGTCAGTGTCGGGTTCGTATGCGTTTGTAGTTTTAGTGATCCAGTTCCAGAGCGAAAGATAATTTTTTAGATCTTCGTCAATTAGGAACGAGAGTGTTAGGTCATCGAATCGGGTTCCTCCTCCAGAGGGTACCGCTAGCGGTCTGCGAGGAGTATCAAATTCTGTAACTTGAGCTGTTGTGCCAGGGATTGAAGCGCTTTGACATAAGAAATCAACACCAGGAAAGATATCAAGTTTTAGCTTGAACCCAACAGGTGAAAGATAGTTTCTATTGTCTAGTTGTTTGACGTGCCAATCGGCAGGCATAACAATTCTCTGTCACTACTACTGTATTTAGTTACTTATTCAGAACCCAGTTTTCAGCAAACTCGTCTGCTTCTACCTCCCTATCAAATATTTTTTTCTCTAAAGTTTTTTCTAGAGTCTGTGTACATAGGACTTCAAATCCATTCCTGTTGTAAGTCACTATTGCGTGACGGTCTCCTTCGGGTGAGAAGAAATTCGAGAGGGTGAGCATAGGGATATAATAAGACCCATAATAATTATACTCATAAAAAAGGACCCTGCACGGGTCCATAAGTTACGTTAGAATTTCCCTACATATTCGTTTGCAATGCGGCGTGTCTCCTGCGCATTCAATTAAACATTCAAAGTAATCATTTAGTACCTCTACGTTTTCATCTTTGATATCTGCCAGACTGATTGTAGATGCAAAATGCTTCCATTCGTCTAGCTGACCACGTGAAATAATGTTATGCATAAGTTACCTTTTTAGTACGTCATAATGAAGTAGGTTTCATCTCATAAGTTTAACTCGTTATCTGTAGTATTTATGTCAGGGATGCCTGATATAGATAATTATTTACATAAAAAAAGACCCCCCGTGAGGGAGGTCTGAAAGGACAGTCGGGGCAACCTGCCCCGCAACATCCTGGATCACATAAGGTTGCGAACAAGTACACGTCTGTAGTACTGGTTGCGTCCCTTGCCGTTCGTACCAAGAAGATCTTCGCCCACAGCAGAACCGTCTGCTTTGAACACGAAGGGGTTGGCGACCATACCGTAGCGGGTCTTGAAGCCAATCTTGGGTTGGAAGGATCCCTGATCCACAGCGCGGACCATCTGGAGGGGCACATATGGGCAGTAGAAGAGTCCTGCGTCATATGCACTGCTACCCTTGTAACCAGCCACGTAGTAGTGGTCGTTAGCCAGGTTTGCAGAATAAGGATCCACATACACTTTCACGCCACCGTTGAGAGTACCAACGAAGGTGTTACCAGTGTCATCGGGGAGACCGTTGGTTGACAGTGCAGGGGTGTAATCCAGCACGCCAGCCATATTCAGAGCGGAAGCAACATCAGCAGAGCAGAGGATGAAGTTGCCCTTCCCTCTACGAGTTTGCTGTGCAATAGCGTTGGCGTCACGCTCGATCTGATAGATCAGACCTTTGAACTTCTCAACACTCCAACGTCCGTTGGAATCAGTGTCAAGGTTGAAGATGCCAGCGTTAGCAACGTTGTTCTGAGCACCGACCTTTGCCTGCATATACACAGTACGGATCACTTCACGGTTGATCTCAGCCAAGATCTCAGAAGAGAGGATGTTGGCGAGTTCCGTTTCAGCATCCAGACCGTGGATTGCCTTAAGGTCTTGAGCAAGCTCAAGGGTGTACTCTGCTTTCAGAGCGCGTGATTTGGCGGTAACAGACACCTTGTCGATGCTGAATGCCATCTCGCGGAAGTCAGGTGAACCAGAGGTTCCCAGTGCTTCCAGGTAGTCACGTGAAGCGCCTTGAGCGTTCTCGTAACGCACGTCGCCAGAAGCGTACGTGGTGCTATCATTGAGGATAGCGGGGTTGTCGCCTTCAGCGTCGTTGTTAGCAGAAGCAGCTTGGTTAGAACCATCGCCACCGTTACCAGGACCAACGTAACCAGCGGTAGGATCGTAACCGCTGCCACCCTCGGCAGAGAAACCAGGGTTAGGCTCGTTGAACAATGCTTCAGCGCCACTACGATCGTTGTAGTGGGACTTCATTGCGAAGATGAGTCCAGTAGGACCGCTCATTGGTTGAACGCCACACACGTCATATGCGACGAGGTTAGGCATTGCGCGGCGCATCAAGCTGATCAGGATTGGATCGAATCCAGCCAGACCTGAGGAACCGTGAGAATTTTTAAGACCGTCAGCACCAACTGAGTTGATAGGTGCGGCTTCGTTTAGGAGAGCAGACTCGTTAAGGCAGCGCTCTTGGTTTTCGAGGAGTTGAGCAGTGACTTGACGACGGTGACCATCCTTAATAGGACTGTGATCGCCGTGGTCAAGAACAGGTGCCCACTTTTCCTGCAACTGATGGGTATCCATTTGTTTGGGAAATTTGAGTTAACGTTTTTTATAATTTAATGAATCACTTTTTGCCGAGTGCTTTCACATACGCCGCCATAGCGGGGTTAGCGAAGCTCTCAGTCAAACCTTCGACAGGTGTCTCAGTTTGCTCAGTGGCAATAGACTTGCCTTCAGAGAAGTAAGAACCTTTGATGGTGTTGAGTTTTTCTCTATATGTCTCTTCGTCCTTGAAAGAAACAGCTTCCGCGAGGGCAGCAAATTTTTCTTTCTGGGTGTCGGTGAGACCTTCACTCATTTCGGCAACAATGCCTTCACGAGAGAATTCAGAGATGCGATTAGACAGTTTCACATTCGCGTCAATTTGTTCGTTGAGGCGATCTTCCATTTCACGAAGGGAGACGTTCATTGATTCAAGAACATCTTCTTTGCCCTCAGGCACATCAATATAATGGTCATCGAAGAGGGACTTGAGTCCACCAATAAAGGACTCGGTGAGTTCCACCTTCAAACCATTGTCGATAGCAACTTGGTTCTCTTCGAGCCAACGCTCGGAAGTATACTTAAGCATACCATCGACTTCTTCTGCCAAGGAAGCACGAACTTTTTCGACTTCCTCGGCAAGCTTGGTGTTGTACTGTGCTTCCAGTTCCTCTACAATAGAACCAATCTTTGTTTTAACTGCTGCTTCAAAGATGGTTGCTGCTTTTGAGAGAAACTTCTCAGACAGTTGTTCGCCTTCTGCGAGTGCTGCAACGTCAGCACTGAGGTCAACTTCGATGTCCTCACGACGGGTGCCATAGGCAATTCCCTGATCCAGTTTTGGTTCAGAACCGTCTGGCAGATCAGTACCGTCACTACGTGTCTGACCATCTTTAGCAGCACCCAAGGTTGCATTGTCCTTGAGTTTGTTGCTATCGTCAGTAGACTTATTGTTAGTGGGGGTAGGACCACCTAGATCCTGAATTGCCTGACCAGGCACCAGGGATGGATCGAGTTTTCCAGGAGTTTGATCACCAGCTTCTGCCTTGGCATTCACTGCAGTTTTCGACTGAGTGGATGGTGCAGCGGGCTCCGAGCCAGGCACAGTGCTACTGGGAAGTTGCATTTCTGCAACCATCTCCTCAAATTTTTCGTTAATCAATTGGGACATCGGGAGTTAACCTCTAAGCTTTTTATACTGTTGTATGTCTAGATTTATTTATAAATTAAAGAGTGTTCAAGAAATCGTGAAACACTCTGAGTTTCCGCGTTTCTAATTCGCGGCGCTCACTCTCAGAAATGAACTTCTGATATTTAGCAACTTTTGACTCGTGAATGGCACCGTTATTCCAGACCCATTCTTTACCTTCCATAATTCCATTGACGAAAGCATCAGGTGCGGAAGGATCGGCAACAATGTCAGCAGCGGTTGCTAACATAAAGTCGTCTTTAACGTAAGAAGTATTCTCACGACGGTCAACGGAACCAAGACCCCTAGATGACACGCCTAGTTTTACGCCTTCATCTAAAAGATTTCTTGCAATATTGCCCATAGGCGTATTCAAGATCTTTGCTTTACCAATAAAATTATTGCCTTCTCTCTTGAGAGAAACGATGCGATGCGATACGCGATCAAGATTAATGGTGGGACCATCTGGGTGACCTAGTTCACCAACAGCACGATTAGCTTGTACGTGCTCAGTGACATACTTATTCACTTCGCGCTCAAGAACGTTCATAGGATAGACCCTATTGTTACGGTTCTTAAGTTCCGCTTGAAGGAAGACACCTTCGATGTAATGATTTTTCTTACCATTAGATTCCTCTATGATAAGATTAACCTCTTCAATCGTTTCCGTTATTAGTTTCATCTGTTGTGGGTTCAGCAGTTGCTTCTGGTTCTGCGCCGACATCACCAAAATAAGATTTGGCAATGACATCTGCATATGTGTCTAATGTCTCTGCGGATTTACCATAGAGCATTTGGTTAATCGCATCTACAGCTGCAGCGCGGTTGCCATCAGCAATAGCATCAACTGCCGCTCGTGCGGAAGCTTCGGGAGTCGTGTTTTCCATTATTAAGAGACCAGAATAATATTATTTAGCTATCTAAGTCGCTAGAACTTGCGCTTCCTAGATCAGGTTGGTTTTCGGGGAGTACTGCATCGATAGGAACAACGCTAGGAATGATACCAGCTGCTCTCTCTGCTTTGATCTGAGTTTCAATTTCTTTCCGTTCTTGATCACTCTGCTGAAGTACTTGCTTTTTGATGTACTCAGCTGAGAAGTAACGTCCCAGGTATGGTTCCATCTTGACAGCAAGATCCATACGATTGTTGTTAAGTTCCGCGTCTTTTAGTTCTTGGAAATGATTATCGAATAGGAAATCATATTGAATATGCTCACGCATATCCTCCCACTCTTCTACACTGATAACTCGCTTGAGAACAAGCTGAGTCTTCAGAAGATCATCAAATAGAACAGAAAACTTTTTGCGGAGACGACCAACAAACTTACCAAACTTAAGTTCATCACGGAGAATTTCATTGCTTCTTCCGAGACTAAATCCTTTTTCGCCATCCAATCTACTTGGTGGTAAGTTGAGTGACTTGAATAATTTCGTTCTGAAATATTCTACATCCTTGAGTTCACCAAGGTTTTGCCCGCCAGGAAGGGTGGAGATTTCGGTACCGCGCCCTCCCTCGCGGCGTGGAAGCCAGAAGTCTTCCAGCATAGACATATGCTTTTTGTCATCGCGAATCTCACCCGTGTTAGCATCATATACCAGCTTATTGCGATACCGATTCATTACATCGCGAAGGTATTGTTCTGCCTTAACTTTGGGCAGGTTACCAACATCGATGTAAAAAATTCTGCGCTCAGGTGCTCTACTCAAACGGTAGATAACCAAAGCATCTTCAATCATTCTCAACTGGTTAAGAGATTTGATTGCCTTGTGTAGGAATGAAAGACCAATCTTTTGATTGAGATCCATCAGTCCTGAATTGGTGTGAGCAATAGCATCCATCGCGATGCGGATACCTTTTTGCTCAGGTCCATTCATATTCAGGAAACCTTTTGGGTTATAGATGTAATACTCATCGTGGTTTCCAAAATCATAATCAAGAGCAGACGGTTCAGATCCACCATTAGCACGTCGTGCTGCGTTGGGATCCTTATCGTTCTTTCTGATCTCGCGCACTCTCTTGATCTTTAGGGGATCAATATAGCGAAGTTCGGTGATACCGAGTTTAGGACTATTGAGATCGATTACTTTGTGGTAGTGAAGTCTTCCATCAATATACCATCGACGAAAAATTTCGTGGGATTTACGATCAAAATCAAGCAGACGCTTGACGTTCTCGAATTCCTCACGAATTTTTGTCTTGATATTATCTCCAACTTCAAGGTTAGACAATTCGATCTGAACTGGAGTATCATCCAGATCGGAAATGATAGCTTCATTCACCACTTCATCGATAGCAGTATCGACTTCTGGGTGAAGTGCCATATCACGATAGCGGCGAATCAGCTCGTATTCATTACGAGACGATGCGCCGCCATCTAGGTCTACATATTGCCCAAAGTAACCACCAGCAATTGTGGTGATACTATCATCCTGTGATGGAGGGATCGGGGACTGACCCTTCGGTCCCTCCTTTCTCTTAATAGAGAATCCAAATAATTGAGCCATTATATTATGGAAAAATACCTAATACTAAGGTATTTATGCGATCAACTAATCTGGTTGTTGAACTCAGGGCCGTTGTCGCCAGCAGTCCAGTACTGAACTTGGAACTCAACGGTGAACTCTTCGATCTGATCATTGCTGTCATAAGCAAGATCGATCTGGGAGATCTGAGTAGGGAAACAACCCCACATCTTGTAGGTTCTGATCTTGTCGGACTCTTTACCAGAGCGACCCAACTGATGAACAATCAGGTTCTTGGTGTATCCTTCGGAACCACCACGTGGAAGGGTGAGATCAGCTACGTTATCTTCGTGTGCGTTGATGTTCTGAATCCACTCTTCAAACAACTGACGAAGTGCGAAGTCAGTATCGTTGAACAGGGTGATACTCCAGGTGTCGAAAGTTCTGTCACCAGCAACCTTCACGACGCGCCCACGGAAAGGAACGTCGATAACACCAATGTTTGATGCAGGAAGAGCAGCAGACTTGCACAAGAAAGAAGCTAGTTCTTTATCAGGAGAGGATGCTCCCAACCCAGTGGGCCAATCAAGATTGACACGGAATAGATTGGGTTTTACACCACTTTTTACTTTTGAAAGGAAGTCCTTTACGTTACTTGAGACTGGCATTGGTTTTTATACCTCTATGAATTTATTTAGAAAGAAAATTTGATTATCTACCAACAATTTCATCGAAGCTAATACCGCTACGGGTAGCAACGAAGGTGATCGTAATGAAGTTGATGGAGCGCGAAGGCTTCAGGTAGATCTCGGCAACAAATTCGTTGCGGTCGATCACATCGCCCGTGTTGTTTGTCTCATCGCAAACGACTAGGTAATCAGTGATACCACGACGTGCTTGGACTTCACGGAGGAAACCGCCAACAGCGTTAGCGAAAGAAGAACGAGTAATTTCATCGTTCAAATCAAACAGAACGTTCTTACCAAGATTCTCAACTTGTCTTTCGACAGTCAAGAACAAACGGCGAACATTGATACGGTCGAATGCGGAAGGAGTGCTGAGAGCAGTCTTATCACCATAGAGGACGGTACCGCGACCAGGGAATGTCGAGATTGGGTTGATACGTGCTTGGTACAGCTTGTCACGATCTGACTTAGCAGGGGTGTAAGCAAGCTTGATGACACCACGGAGAACACCGCGAGTGAAACCAGCAGGTGAGAACCAAGGATCCAGATCTGCACCCGTCTCAACACAGAGACCAGCAACGTCGCCGTTGCAAGGTACGTAACGATAAGTATCGTTGAAACGATCGTAGACATACTTCCAACCGCTATCAAACACAGCGTAAGAAGTAGGAGATCCAACGCCATCGAAGAAGTCGATTACGTTATCTCTTTGCTGCTCCACACTAGCGGCAAGCGTGCCAATCACGGCTGCCTTGTAAGGAGAAACAAATGCCATACAATCCTTTCTGCTAGAAGCGATGTTGATGCACTTCTGAGCAACTGTGATCGAGTCAACGCGAGTACTGAGTAGAGGACCAGCAAGGACATAATCAAGATTGATTGCTTCTGTATCAGCGAAGTAATCGTAACCAGAGGTAAGATCGCCAGCATCAACGTTGTAACCATCCACGCCACCAGCAAGGGTGTAGGACTGGTAACCCAGCATTGTGTAGTTGCGACCGTCTTGGATGCCGCTGCCCCAGATGCCAGTGGTGTAACCAGCGTAGCTAGCGGTAACGTTAGTGCTGTCGTGCTTACCGAAGTACAGGTACTCGGAAGCAAAACGGAGAACGTTGGCGTAGTAGTTATCGCCACCTTCAGAAGTTTGCGCATCGGCAGACTTGGAAAGGTTTTGGAATTTTTCTAGAACAGTGTTCTTGGTACCACTGATCTTGCCAGTAGCATCCAGAACCACGATGCTCAGTTCGTCATACTTAGAACCGAAGTTAGCAGCATACTGCGAAGTACCAGGACGGGAAACCAGAGTGTTCCAGTTGATGTTCGTTCCACTGATCTTCACATTGTCCCACCACTTCATCGATGTGGTGATGTCTGCTTGGGTCAGTTCAAATACATCTGTTCCGTCTGTTTGAGCAGCTGCGGCAGTACCAAACTGTCCACGGTCAACACCCAAATCAGGAGCAGAAGCAATATCTGTGACCTTGACGATTTCGCCAGATGCCAGAAGCAGGTGCTCGCCAACAGCGATGTTTGTAGCAGCGGTGACAGTGATAGTAGCATCACCAGATGCAACAGCACCGTTAAGTGTAGTAGCAGTAGCGCCAGTTTCCTTGACCAGCAGGTTCGCAGAACCAACAGGGAAGTTACCAGTGGTTTCGATCAAGAGGAGTGATGATCCACCAGCTGGATCGGTGTAAACCTTACCAGATGCACCAGAAGAGGTGTATGCGGCGTTACCAGCACCAGCAGTCAAAGCAACGCTGGTTCCCAAAGTTACATCGTAACCGTGGTCAATAGCGTGGACGCTGATGTTGTTGCCGTAACTACCTGCTGTCTTAGCACCATAATGCCAAGCTTGTGCGCCATCGTAGTGGTTGACGACATACTCAGTATCGTTTTCAATCAGTGTTGCGGTAGCACTATCGGACACTGCGTTAACTAGTGCTGCCGTGCCGACTCGGACAACCTGAAGTTGTCCACCATACGAGAGGAAGTTAGTTGCTGTGAACCAAAATTCTGCGTTGTTCTCGTTCGGGCGACCGAAAGTGTCGAGTAGTGCTTTTTCGTTAAGGATGTTAATCATCTCATTAACAGGACCGCGTTCAAACGGTGCTGCTAATGCGCCAACGTTATCGACGGTATTGTCAATACGGGCGTTCGTTAGGTCGCGTTCCTTAATAACGACCCCAGGTGATACTTGACCTGCCATTGTTGTAGTTCTCCTGAAATGAAATCCAGTGGTTTCTTAAGTTATTTATTATTTGCAGCTCTTTCAGTGGGGAAACACCGCGTGAACTACCAGTCTGGATACATCTCTGTTGAACGAGACTCCTTTCTCCTATTAGTAATTCTCTTTATTGTGCATTCCTTGCACTCATAGGAATAAGAGCTAGGAACGTTTCCCCTAGTTTTTCTAGTTAAATAAAACCCATCTACCAAATCTTTAGTCACACCGCAAGTCCTACACGTACGTGTCTGAAATAGAACGTGTTCAATTGAAAACTGTTCTTCTAGATCCATTAGATGTATGGCATCATATATTCAACAGCATATTGTTTCGATCCATATTCGTCTACTTCCCAAACATTGCCCTCTTCATCAACTACAGTATCGTTATCTAAACCATTGTCAACAAATCCGAAGGGTGCCATATCCTGTTCAATCTCATTAGAACGCTCATCGTAAATACGTTTGCGGATATCTTGATCCGTCATTTCTCTGAAGTAATCTTGCATTACCATCCAAGAGAAGATGACGTGACACATCACCAAGTCATCATTGTATCCTTCATCAGCTTCAAAGGAATCTTTCTTCTGTACAAAAGTTGTCAGTTCTGCAATAGTTTCGTAATCACTAATTAAAAGTTTATCTTCTTCAATCAAAGCTTTGAGGTTGGAGCAACCAATCTTTTTGACAGTCTTAGACATCTTGACACCAAGCTGTGCTCTGCCACCAGAGAAACCAGATCCCATAACTTGTCCTGCACGACCACGCATTGCGCACATTAAAAGGTTTTGATACTCTAGGTCAAACTGGATGATCGATGCAACTTGATCTCCAATGTCATTAACCTCTACCATAATATGTGCATTATTATAGTTACGAGCTGTCTCTACAATAATGTTGGGGAATAGAATAGGTTTGATTTCATTGTTTCGATACTTGCCTATCAAACGATATGGGAACTCTGTGATATCAAATATGCAGAAGGCAGAGTAATCCTGTGAGGTACCACGTGCCACGTCAACTGTCATTACATAGTCGTGCCCTTCTTTCCTAGGTTCGTAAATATCTAATCCTCCACTTTTCTGTAGAGGTGTGTCAAAAGATAATGCTTTTAGTTTTGATGGTGCAATCAGAGTGTCCTGAGATCCTAGGAATTCGCACTCAAACTCTTGAGTAAACTGCCTTTGCGATGTATTCCTAATCGTCTGTTCTTTCCATTTGTCATCTCTACCAGGAACTTCAGACCAATGAACTTCTGTTGATATGTACTCATTTCTTCCCTTAAGAGAATCGTTCCACATCTTGTAGAACATATTCATCCCGTTAGGGGTAGAGACTATAATTACTTTTGATTTCTTTCCGCTACTAATCGTCGGGTAAACGGAACTAAAAAACTGATCACATATATGGTTGGGGATAAACGCAAACTCATCCAGGAACACAATATTGAAAGACATACCACGGATAGCACTGGCACTAGTAGAAGCCGCAATAATTTTTGAACCATTTTCTAACTCCAGTGAACCACGGTTCCACGCTACAATGCCTTGCTGCATCCAACGCGGTAAATTTTCATAACTTAACTGCAGACGAGAAAGCATCTCTCTCGCCGTAGCAGCTTTGTTTGCTAGGATAGCGATGTTAACGTTCTCATTGAACAACGCATAGTGAAGCAGGTAAGTCGTCACGATTGTGGACTTACCAGACTGTCTAGGAAGCTTCGCAATGTTGAATCTGTTTCTGTGGAACTTCCACATCATTTCTTTCTGGAAATCATACATATCAAAAGATATGAGACCAGCGTCAACGTTGACGATTTGCAGATACTTTTCAGTAAAGTAAACAGGGTTATCCCTACACTTAATATATTCAGCTACTTGTTTCTTGGTAAAATTTTGAGAAGTATTAGCTTTCTTAAGATTGGGATTACCAAGATATACATCACTATGTGCAGGCATTATTCTTCCAAGAACTCAGGTTCGTATAAAGGGCAAGGTTCTTCCCTCAATGTTTCGCTACGTTTTTTGGTAAGCTTACGTTGTAGCTCACGCATCTGCTCTTCTTCTAAGTATTCTCTATTTTCTTCCATTGCGTCGTAAAGTAAAGACCAAGAGTTTGTCATCAGGTTTCGTAAAGATTATATTCCATCATCATAGCAAACATTCGTTTCTTTAGAATGTCCATCCAAATTTGTTCTTCGTATGGTCTAGCGGGAGAACCTGGCCACATCCTTATGGAGTAGTCTAGATGATCATACATCATACGAACTTCATCAATACCTAAGGTCATCGTACAATGCCACTCGGTATTTTCCTCATTCATCGAGAGTACCGTGTGCTCTACGAATCTCTCTCAGTGCTTCAAGGTTCATATCCTTGGTGCCACCATCGTATGCGTGAGCATAACCTTCCGTGATCATTTGTTCGTTGAGTGACACTGTGTCATCCCCGATGTATAACCAACCCAGAAGACGCCCATACTTGCCAGTGCCACCGACAAGTTCAGTCCTAACAGACAACTCATCATCACCAGCCAACGTACCTTCCAGTTTTTCTTTGAGCCAGTTGGTTGCGTCGATTCCAAGAGCTTTCTCCTCTAAGTTTTTCGTCCTTTTCTCTGGCGTATCAACGCCTGCAACTCTAACTCTTTCTTTCTTGTATAGATCAAACCCGAGGTCGATAGTAACGTCAATAGTATCACCATCAAGGACACGATTGATCTCCGTCACTCGGAAGTTGTAGCAGCTCTTCCTGCTTGGTGGTGTCATTGCTCCCATCTTTTAATTCTGTAAATGATATCCTTAATATGTATATGACATAACCTAGTGCCAATCCGACAGCAATGATTACCAAGATAATCACTGACCATACAGGATCGCCTGGATTATCTAAGGGACGCAATAGTAAATTCATTTCTTAACTGGTAGAGTTAACTCCATACCAATAGTAAGTAGTAGTATAAAAACAAAAACAAACAATGTACTCATAATTTATTGAAAATAGATATCATCAAAAGGTGGTACCAGTTGATACGCCATTTTATCTCTCAACTTATTAATCCTCTCATCATCATATTGCTGAAAGTTTCCTCGCTTCTCAACTTTCTTATAGTAGTGTAATGCATTGAGGATGATTGTATAATCCTCCATACTAAGTTCAAAGTATGCTGCAAAGCTTGGTTCTAGGGGTTCATAGTTCACGGGTTTCTCGGATCAATTCCTAAACTTTTCAAATATTCTTGCCACCAATCCTGATCTTTAATATATCTCCAATTAGGAACAGGTTTGCCTCTTTCTATTGTGTAGTATTGATATAGAGCTTCATCGATAGTCTGTGCGATCTCCATATTCCTCTTCCTCATCGTCAACATCTGCATATGCATTCGCCACGAAGGGTCCTCGTTTTCGTAGAGGTTCTTTTCCGACATAAGAGTTTTCTGTATTAACAGCAGATACCCATACGGCAAGTTTCATTACTATAAAAATTAAAACCAGCGGCGTAAAACAACCGATTAAAATTACTGGATTCATTAATGTTTCCTCGTAAAAGGTTCCCAGTGCTCCCAACCATATTTATGAACGAGATCCATTCCTATAATAGGAACTACTATTAAGATCATTGATAGGAGACCCAAACTCCACTGATGCTCCATCGTATATCTAATAAGGATAAGCATTACCCAACCCCCATACTACAAATAGTGCTATAAAACTGAGTAGAAAAAATCCTGTTGCTCTTACGTTAGAAACTTTATTCATTACTCAATAAACTCCCGCCAAGGATCTGAATTGTGTAGGCACGATCTAGGATGAACCCACTCGTTATTTAATTGATCAAGCTTAAGCTTTAATAACAAATTTTCTTGTTTCAAGATATTAATTTGTTCGTTTAAAATATCAATTGATAACTTAGATAGATTCATTCCTGGTTTTCCAAAGTTCTAAAAAATACCGATCGACGTTATACAAATCACTTTGAGGTGGTTGCTCTTCGATCTTAGACCATTCGTTACAAAGATCTCTCATCTCAAGTGTAATATGATCTGGTCTAAACATCCTACCAAATGAGGACATAGCAAAAGCAAAACGCATTTTAATGCGCTGTTCCATTTCCTGAGTAGGCGTCGGTTTCATAATAGTTATTCTCACCTCTTCTGTGCCCGAAATAAATGGTGGCACATATAAAGGGTAGTGATCCGAAAAGTAGGACATCAGCAAAAGTCATTCAACGTTCCCTGGTGATAGTGATTGAAAAATTCTAGAGCAGGCATCGACAGCATAGGGTGCGCCATATACTCCAGAGAAGATATATGAGATGCCAAGCTTAGAGCAATACTTCTCAAGCTCCTGACATTTTGGTATGTCTTTGTTACTGTGATCAATAATTATATCACCTTCTTCAAGTAAAGGTAGCAACTCATCAAGTGTGTCTTCTACTTTTACTTCTGGGAGTGTGATCTGAAAGATACCAGGAACTTTACCCGCACTAGTAAATTTCTTAGTATCAGATTTAACTGCTTGAACAAGATACTCCAGTGAAGTTACACACCCACTAAGATGTCCTGCTTCATATTGTCCACAGGCATTTTCGTAGTTAGTACTACTGTAACCCCAGACTTCAATTCCTTTCTCAAGCATACGGCGAGCCATACCTTCACCAGTACGACCCAACCCAATCATTCCAACTTTCATCTTTACCTCAATTTACGTGAATTACTCCAGTCATACCTGCGCCCTGATGAGGACCGCAGAAGAAATTATAGTCCCCTTTGTCTGCAAATACAACGTCTTGTGATTCTCCTGGAGCAAAAAGTAATGCTTCTCTAGAAAGATCAGGACGTGCCTCAACAATAATATTGTGGGGAGGTAGAGCTTCGTTGACAAAGTGAAGCGTGTCTCCTGCAGAGATTGTAATATCGTTAGGTTCAAATACCAAGTTACCGCCAGCTCCCATCACTACATCTACTGCCCAAGCAGGAGACGCCAAAAATAGTACTGTGATGCAAGCAAATAGAAATTTCATAAAAAATATTCAACTACAATATCTAGTAGTGATATTTTTATGCAACACCTATTTTGTTGATAAACAAATAAACCGTGTATTTGTGTCCATTATTGGACGCTGCAACTGTGATAGGTAACGTAGATCCCTCGTGTTCGCAGACTTGACCTTCAAAATCAATGTCTCCGCTACCACCCAAAACCAATACGGTATCAGCAGCACGCTTCAGTTCTACGTAGTGAGTAGCATCTTGACTATAGATGACTCTGCAGATTTCTAATCTTTCTGCAACCTGAACTCTATCAGCAGAACCACTACTGCCAGATGCGCCAAAACCTACATCACCAGATTCAACTTTAACTGTGTACGAAAGATCAGCAGCTGCAATATCAGTTGTGTTTTCACTCACAACTTTTACTACGGCTTTTGTCTGTGTATTTTTGAGTACAACCTTGGACATTGTAATTAAGACTCTTTATTAGTATTTAGATCAGACCATTTACTGTGAGACCAGCAACCGTCCCTAACTCCGAATGTAGTTTTGTTACTAAACTTAAAACGTTCGTTGATCTTTTTCAATCCTGCATCCTCTAAATCCTTGAGGATTTCTTTAAAGGAGCGCATATTTTTAAAATAGGAGTTTCCCCAACTATTTATCAACATAAATATTTTTGGATAAGCTCTCTATCTCTCTATCTAATGACTAAATTATTGCCATTAGTAATGATTCTGATGACCGCATCTGCTGCACAAGCTGGCGGACTTGTATCAAAACACGCTTCTAGCGTTCAACTAACTGTTGATGCAGCTAGAACTCAAGCGACAAGAATTGGTTCCTCATTTAGTATCTCTGGTTCAAACATTGATACTACTGACGGTAACACAGCAGGCACAGTGTCTGTAGGCACGATCACGTCTGGAGTATATGCTCCTGGCACTATTGCTGCTACTCAAGACACAGCAGGTACTGCGTTCTCATTTAGTCAGTCTTATACACAGGCTGATGCGGTCCCAACTGGTGCTCCTACTGTAGGAGCTGTTCCTAACTTCAGTAATGTAACTTCTTACACTGCTGGTACTGCTGGAGCATTAGCTGGTACAATTACTTCGGCAGGGGTAATCGGAGTGACTGCTGGCGGGGCTGGTACGACAGCTACTGGACAATTTGTGAGTGAGATCACTGTCATTGACTGAGGATAGTAACAATGAAAACTATGATTCGTTGGTCTGTCCTTGCTGCGGTGGGTGCAAGTGCCATACTTGCTCCTGCCCAGGCGGTCCCTGTGGTCCCAAATTTCACACAGGGATCAATGTCGAGCCACACGGAGACAACACAAACGATAACAGAAACGATAAACAGTATGGATTATTCCACTGGTTATCAATACTCCGCGACTGGTTCGGGAGTAACCGCTAGCGGGAATCTTTCCCCTAGTATGAATGAAAATAACATTACTATTAATGGAGTGGCATCGAAATGGATTGGGGTGCAATCAAAACCTTCCTTCACGCAAACGACACCAGGATCAGCTTTCCAGTTTACGGAAACTCTTTCAGCACCTGGATTGCAAAATCACACAATTATAAACAGAGTGACCGAGGTTACAAGCGTAACCGACACGACAAGTATCTTCTCGCAATAAAAGCATTATGTCTATCTGCCCTATCTGTAAGTGTAGCTGCCCCTGTAAATGCGGAAACTGTGGGGGGTGTAAGTGCAACCGCATCTCCCGTAGCAAATAGCTCTGGCTCAGTTACCAATCAAGCTATTCAGGTATTACAAGGACCGTATATCACTAACACATATGGTGGTGGAATCCAGTGTCAAGGACCCACCAGAAACTTCACGCCATATGTAACAGGAAGTGCGTCTGCTTCCAAACCATACGAAGATTATTATAACGATCCAGTATATGATATCAGTGATAATTTTGGTGCCTTCGATGATGATGGAAATGCTGTTGGGGACGGCATTATCGACAATCCAGGTGACATTCTCTTCCATAAGAGAACACGTACTGGACAGAAAGATAACTACAGTCTAGGTGTTGGTTTCTCTATGACGTGGAGTACACCTACCGACAAGAAACTGCAGGAGCTATGTAAAGAAGCAGCTGCTTCTAACATTGAGATGATGAAACAGCTGACTGCCAATAAAAGATTGGATTTTGAGATTGCGAGACTTAAGAATTGTGGTCAACTAATGAAGGATGGAATTAGTTTTCATCCCAGAAGTCCTTACTATAAAATATGTGCCGATGTCGTAGTGCAGAACGTAAATACTATCCAACAGCATAATCATTCTATACCTGTTGCTATTCCTATTACTTCTTCTTCTTCTGACTCTTCGCCGCAACAGACCGAAGCTTTGCAATCGCTTCATTCCGAAGACGCTGCTCTGCTCGGCGTTCCGTTACAGATTCAACCTTTGGTTTCTTCCCCCGAATAGCAGCAACCTTCTTCAGAACTTTCTTCACTGTAGGTTTGATTACCTTCAGAAGAATGTCAGCGAATGGTTTAGCAAGCAGTGCAGATGTAGTAGCAACTACAGCAATACCCCCAGTGGTGATCACAACACCAGTTGGGGGTAATCCATTTAATACTTGTGTAACTATAGGTACATCACCTACCTCTCGGATACATTGGTCTCCAACCAACTTGTATCCTAATACTTCTTTGCGTCCACTATCGAACAGGAACCCCACGGGTTCTTTAGATAACTGTTCTTGAGTAGGACACTGAATGTTTGGTGGTGGTGGAGTAGGTGGTGGTGGAGTACCTGGTGCTTTTGTGTCTGTAGGTGGATTAGTTTCTGATCCTTTGTATGCAGGTACAGGAGCTTCACTACTAAAATCGAGATTTTTTTTATCGTAGTCCATCGGATTGTACGATGGAGTTCCAGCATCACAAAATACCTTTACGCCTTTAGGATCTTCTACATTAATTGCAAAGTTATCTTTTTTATTCTGCTCGTGAGCTTCTACACATCCAGGCATATTAATGACAGGGACGCCAATATTTACAACTACAGGTTGTGTTTGATATACTTGAGGTACTGATGGCAACCTGTTGGTAATTGGTTTGAAATTAATATCATCAATTGAGATACTATCAGTGTTTATCTCATTAATAATGATGTCCATCAGCAATCATCAAATACACTACCAACTGTAGAACCGAGACTCGATCCTACTTTCTGTCCTAAGAGCAATGCCCATCCACCTGCCAACCAACCCACGTAGGGGACGCTAGCAAGGGCAGGAGCAGCAACACCAGCAGCTAGAGCACTACCTGCCATTGCACCTTGTGAGCGTGCGCCAGCGTCCGCTATTAAACACTGTACGTCTTTCGCAGACTTTCCCTCGCTGTCAACACCCCCAATATTTCTAGTCCCATCCATAGTGTATTGATCACTACGAAACTCTGTGCGGTCTTCAAATGTCTTACCACCAAAGAAACCACTTTTACTTTTAGTAAGGTCTAAGGATTTCTGTGACTCAAGGATAGCAGGATCGTTTGCTTTGTATTCGATACTGTAACCTTCCTTACCTGCTTGAATTTTGTAAGAAGAATACGGTGTGCCGCGTGGGATATTGATGGTAGGGACTTGAGGATGCTCTGGTCTATGAATGACATACCCCAACAATCCAACGTGCGCTAGTGCAAAGAGTCCACCCAAGGTCAATGCAATACCTTTAATAGGTGACTTGCGTGGTGCTTGGTCGGTTGAGTTGAGGTCAGACATATCTAGAAAGGCAAAGCGGGTCCTGTTGAAGTTGGTAGTTCTGGCATCTCAGGCATAGCAGCATCCATCATTCCAGGAAGTGCTCCTGTAATTGCTTCTGCAGCTGCAGCTGCGATTTGATCTTTTGCGTTTTCGATCATTGCATCTTTATTTGCATATACATATGCACCGCCACCAACGATGGCACCAGATACGGCAAATGAAAGAATTGAAAGTACGTTAATAATTTTTTGCATCGTTACATTTTGTAGGTTTCATCTGTAGAAATTTTGATTGGTCCCTGCTCAAGACGAATAGTCTGCGAAGGTGCAGTTTGTGCTGCTTTCTCAATCAATCTTTCCATCTGGTCTTTTGTGATACCACCATTACTACCACCACCTTCTCCTGCTTTCTTCGCTGCCTGGACACCAAAAGTAGCTAAAACTCCAGTGAAGACGCTGGCAATAAAAGTCGGATCTAGTTTCTGCTCTGGGATACCCAGTGCAGGTGGAAGTTTGATGTATGCAAGCGTGAGAATTCCCCCGCTCCACACAAGAATGCCGAGCCTAACAAAAGTAGACAGAATAGCAAGCTGTTCTTCTTTGTCATCTGCTGCCTCTTTAATTTTACCGAGAAGACCTTTCTTTTTAGGGTCTTCTTTTTTAACTTCGTCAGGCATCGAATACAATCAAGGCTCTTCTATTTATCTATTTGCTCCTCATTTCCTTCTAGTTCTGCACGTTTCAGCATCTTCGCAAGATCGGCAGTACTACCAACAAACATAGTATTGTTTACTGTTGACGGACCCTTTGCGTCTTTTCCTTCTTTTACTTCTTTAGTATCCTTCTGGAGTTTCATCAACTTATCAGTTGTATCTCCTAAATTTTTAATCATCAAAGCTGCAACTTCGTATGCTCTGGGATGATCAGACGATGCAGCAACGTCAAGAATACCGTTCAAAGCTTCTTGACCTTTTTCTATTAGGTTGTAAAGTTGACCACGAGTATATTCATAGTCCTTCGTGACATCTTCTTCTCTGACTTTCTTTTCTTCTGGAACAACTGTAGACTGTACCACTTCGACTTCCTCGTCAGGAAGATTAAAAACGTCTTGCATATTTTCGTCTAGTTTGCTCATAAGAATTCAAAACCTTCATTAAAACCAAAGTTGTCATCTGGTGCTACTAAAGCATCATCAGCTGATGTAATCACACCATCGCCATCTTTATCTTCCAGTGCCTTAGGTGTATATGTAAGACGAATATCTTTTCTTCTATTCGAGTCAGACATATTACCAATCTCCATAATAGATTTCTTAATAACACTGATGTTGGTAAGAGGACCGTAGAGATATGTTTTTACTGTAAAACTTAATCTGTATTCTAGGTAACGACGTTGCTTAAAGTCTCCATCATATTGATCGGTGTAATCAACATTGTTAAGAACAACAGGAACGTCTCTAACTTCATCCATATCAGGAATCATCTTGATAGGGATATTAAAAGCTGGTTGGAAATATGGAAGAATTTGTTCCAGGATACTCAAACCATCATCTTGAGACTTAGCAAGAATACCTAATTCAAATCCTATGTTATAAGGAACAGGCATATATTGCTTTCTGACACCGCCAGTTGCGTCATCCGTATTCTTGTATATTTGAATAGGACTAGTCTTTCTCGTACCATCGTACGTATAACTAGTCATCTCAAAATATAATCTCGGAAGAGTCACCTGAGACTGTTTGTCTACATTAGGTAGATCTTCCAATCTCACGACAAATTTATCTCTAGGACCATATGCTAGAGGAACCTTTTCGCGAATCACTTCGTTGCCAGCTTCGTCTAAGTCACGCAATTCGATATTATTAAAAATAGTACCGAACGCAATGACTGTACGCCGAATAGTGCCGTTATAGAAATACTGTAACATTAGAAACTACCTGTCTTATTTCCGATATCTCCGAATGGATTTCTTTCGGAGAAGTCAATGACATCATCTGCCTTGAATTCAATAATTTGATTATCGTCATACTGTATACTTTCTATGGTAACAGTAGTGAACGATTGAATAGTACCGCTGCCGTTTGGACCTGTGACAATCTCATTTTCTTGGAACGATCCTTTAGGATAGACAACGGTAAGTTTACCAGTGCCAGAATCAAAGTCTACGACAGTACCAGAAGCACCACCAGCTGCTGTAAAGTCTTCACCTTCAGCAAAGGTGCCAGTAACATTGATCAGTGTAATCGGGAAGGTATAAGCTTCCTTCTCTAGTTGATCAACAGCAAGATCGCCAGTATCAAAGAGAGTGTTACCACGCTCCATAATTTCAGCGGTGATGGTGTAGAAATAAACTTTCCCCAATTGGAAGAAAGGCATTTCTTTTTCAACGAATTTGATTTCGTAATTATCACCTGTTAAGGGATAATGAATGATATCTCCTTCATTGGGTCGATCAGGAAGTTGCGGATTTGCTGCATCAACTTGACTCCACCTATTGACAGAAACAACAAATGTTGCTTCGTCTGTGATACGGAGACCAAACTTTGTAACGAGCTCAGCACCCATTCCACCGAATCCTTCTACGTTTTGTAGAAGCATCTCCACTACGTATATATCCTCAAAACGTGAAAGAACGACATCATTCAACACATCGTCCTGAATCATCACTCTTGGAATATACTTAATGTCACTCCCAAAAAGTTTAATTTGTTCATCTACAAGATCTTGTACAAGACCCTGTTCTCCAGATGTACCGCCGTGTAAAGCGGGAAAGTAAGGACTAGTAGGCATTACCCGATAAGATCGTAGGGCGGTAAGGCATAAGTAGAAAGAATCTCAGATTCTATTTTTTCTACTTCAGCAACAGCTTCGGTGTAAATCTTTTCTCCATTGAGAGAAATCCCACCAGGCAGTTGAACACCAGTATATTTTGTCAAGTTGGTACCCCATTGTCTCTTTACGAGAGCGGTGAGATACTTCTTCAGGAATGGATCATTATAAATTTGTGTGTATGTGGTGGGATCCAATGCTCTATAGCATTCGATAATCAGGAACTCACCTTTTTTAATATCCTCAGCTGCTGTATCAAGATAAAGACGATCTTGTCTCTGATTCCATCTATACTGAATAAATGTTCCGTTGTTCAAAACAAAGTCAAGAGTTTCTAGATAACTCTTAGTCATATAATAATTTAAAATATCTACAGCACCAAAGTGGTAGAGGTCATTAAGAAATATTTGATACTCAATACCAAAAAGAGCACCTCTGATCCCACTAGACTTAATACCAAAAATACGATTAATACCATAAACGTGTTCAGGGATAGGGATGTAGTTATCCCTTTCAGTCCACTCGCTTCCTGAAACTGATGTGGTTTGATTTTGCGATTTAAATCTTGTGACATCATCTTCCGTAATCTCGTGCTTCAGCATCATTTTTTCGGTGCCGTTGTATGTCCACTCTGCAAATTTTTGCAAAGCGTCATCCGTCAGATCATCGATCTGCTCTTGGGCAACGTTAACTTGCAAGACAGGTTCGCCAAGCTGCCTCTTGCAATAGTTCTGTAATTCAGTTCTCGTACTTGGTGACGCCATCGCACAAAAATACCCTTCTTATCTATTTAGCCGTACGTAAAGTACTGCTTTAACAGAGAGAAGGGTAGAAAGTCGGATACTAAAGCTTAGGCAACCTCTGCTTCGGTAAGCAGTTCACGCTCGGGTGCTTCGCCATCTGGTTCATTTTGATCCTGCAGGATATTCAATCCTTCTACAGCACCTTGGAGTTTCAGGTAACGCTCTTTGGCATTTGCAAGCTTCTGTTCGTAGTCAGCAATCTCTTTCATCAGGTCTTTAGCCTGAGTAGAGAAGTTGAGAATAAGTTCTTCAGTGGTCATTTTGGATTCTTTAATTACGTAAAAAAGAGGGGACCGAAGTCCCCCCTAGTATAGAGTATTTAGTTGTCCAGGTCAATCGGTTTCCCGTATTATGCCTGAGACTCACTCCAGGAAATACGACCCGTGACGGTGAAGGGTGAGGTGTTGTTCACACCCGTAAGGTCAACAGGTTCAGCGATAACAGTCAGGAGGTCAGGTCCGTTCGGGAAGATACCGTCACCGCCGAGGATGGAGTTACCCATCTCAACCAGGGTGCTAATATCATACGAGATGGAACCTGTACCACGCTTACCAGAGTTGTCAATCTGACCACCAGCAGCACGGAAGGAGAAGATCTCAAGACCACCAGCGTAGGTGTCGTCCACCGTGTGCTTGATCAACTGAGACAGTGACGGAGGTGCCACGTCTAAGTATTGGTCAGTGGACAGCGACGGGTTCAAGATCAGTTTGATCTCGCACTCGTGCGTGTTCACGATGTCAAGAGAGTTGAGCTGCAACTGCATTCGGTTGATGATCTCACGTTCACCCAAGGAACCAGACAGCGAAGAGTCCACAGAAGGCGACAGGCGAATAGACACCAACGGAATCTGCGAAGGCACCACGTTGTCAGTACCAGTAACTGCACCAACCGAGAATTGAGTGCCACTAGGAACAGCAGGACTACCCAGATCACTATTAATGATGCTGGTACCTCTGTTGTACTGGAAGCGCTCGTTACCGTTAGTATCGATATACAAGAAGTCAACTTCTAGATTACCGCTCGAAGAACGAGAACGATAGATAGCGCGACCATCTACGAACCAACCATTAGCAATGGTAGTCTGATACACAGTAGTACCCTGTGTTAGCTTACCAGACTCACTAGTTGGGAAGAACGTTCTAATGTAGAAACGCATATTACGCGACCAACCTTCACCAACGTTATATTGGGATTGGATTGACGAGTTTTGGTTCGTTGTAGCGCTTTGTGCAACTTCGTTGGTAAACTTCAGCAAGTTACCAGATGCAGTAAACAGATACGCTTTGTCACTATCGAATCTACCATCGGTGATAACAGAAGTACCCCAGTGGAACAGAGACGGAATGTAAGTCGGAATACCAACGTTCTGAATCTCATAACGTGCAGGCAAGTTACCAGATCTGAAGTATGCCTCGGTCAAGCGGTTGTTGTGCTTGAACTCGTGGATGTACTTAACGTGACCGTTCTGATCCTTAAATCCGAAACGAATCTTACCAGCACCATACCAGGAGTAGTCCATATACGCCATCTGGATCTTACTGATGTCTAGAATAAATCCAGACTTACCAGATCCATCACAGTTATCGACGTTCCATTCGCCCTGAGGCTTCTTGGTATCGATTGTCTTAGTCAGAATGATGTTAGCAGCGGTGATACCCTTGTATTGTGGTTGAACAACAATCTGGTTGTTGTTAACAACACGAATAACTTTATGGGACTGACCACGAATAACAACGTAATCATTCACGGACAGCTGTGAGATGAACGCAGTGTCATCACCATCAACCACATTAGAACCACGAGTCACAGAAACGCGACCAGTCAGTTGTGTAGTAGAAGAACGACGGACACAGTTCAGTACTGAACCGTTGTACTCAAAGAACATACCGTTCTGGAAGTCGTACATACCGCAACGGACGTTGGAACCACTCCAGTTAAGAACGTGGTAACCTGTGAAACCGCCAGCAGCAGATGATGTAGGCTCTTGATCAAGAATGAAAGTATAAGTAAATTCGTCAGTTATAGTGGCAACACTATAGGTGCCGTTATAAGAAACGTCATCAGCATCAACGAACTTGATAGTTGTACCAACTTCAAGGTTATGTGGAAGCTTCGTCTCAACAATAACGCGGTGATAGGTTGTACCATCAACGTAAGGTGAGTAGAAGACTCGGATTGCAGGGTTCTTAGGACAGAAGTTAATAGCAAGTGAACACTGGATACCTTTACCTGACTGGTAACGGAAATATCTACGTGTCTGTCTTACAATCTGACCGTCTGGAGACTTACTAGTACCAATCTCCATACCACCGTCAAATGGTCTGTGGAGGAAGAATCCATCAGGACGCACATAAATTGCGGTGTCGATGAAGTATTCGGTAGGACCAGAAGAGTTGACAGCTCCTGTAGTAAATACTGCATCATCAGTTGTCAGCAGTTCAGTGTCATCCTTAATTGCTGCAATAGTAGTCTCGATAATCGAGAACGTTCCAGCAGAATTATTATTAACATAACGGAACGGATCACCCACTTTAAAGTAGCGTGTGAAGTTCGTATCAGTACCAATAACAATACGTGAACCAGTCTGTGTAGCAACCAAACCAGCACCAACCACACGACCGTCCATATTAGTATGGATCAGTTTCTGCAGAGGTGTCTGCGAACCACCAGAAGTGAACTGGACATTAGTACCAGCAAGAGCACCTGCTAGTGATTCTGATAGTTTGAGATGATCTTGATCAATCACGATCACGAAGTAGTCACGGTTATCAACCAGACCACCAACGGTTGTACCGCCAGCATCCTGATAAATTACACGCTGACCAGTCTTCATAAAGTGATTTTCGATGCGCAAGGTGTGATCAGTAGTATCGACCATACCAGAGCTACCAGTTTCACGTGCGTCGAACGTCTTCGTGGAAGGAACGATCTGGAACGGAACTTCGATAACAAGTTGAGTTGCGTCTTTGACATCACTAACACTATAGGCACCATCAGTAGCACCGAATGCAGCAGTCTGGTTCTCAAACACTTGAGTACCTGAACCACCAGAAGTGACATCGATTTCTCCACCAGGATAGCTGAAGGAAGAACTCGAACCAAGGGCAAAACGATCGTTGCTAACAACCTTAACGTAATACTGACTACTAGGCGTCAAGTTACCAATTGCGGTACCAGCCGTGGTGTAGAACAAACGCTCGCCGTTAGACAAGTTATGGTTCTCGTAGTAGAAAGAGTTACGGAGAGGGTTGGAGAAGATACCCGTCATACCATACGTACCCACAGCATCGATCAGACGATACGGAGAGGCACCTGTAGAGGACTTGATACGGAAACGGTTGTTATCAACCTTCTCGACGTATACAGTCGCTGGTAGGGTCAAGCTTGAGATACCACTCTCACTGGAGTAGTAACGAGGATCCGCACCTGCTGTGCGAGTCATTGCGATCTGGTCGTTAGTGACCGCGCCGTGGTTCTCTACGTAGAACGTATCATCATCGGTAGAACGATCCTGAACAAGCATCAGGAAAGCGTTGCCGTAGTAGTCACTGTTCCAGTTCCAAACCCAGGATCCGTGACCTCTATAGTATCCATTCCACCAGTCGTAACCATAACGGAAGTGGAATCCGTTGCCGTGGTCGAGAGAATAGTTATAACGATATCTGTTAGTACGATAGTGATTTCTGTCGTACAGAGGGTTCCAGTTACCGTTAGTCAGAGATGTTTCGCTCTCTGGCAGATAGTCATCGTAGTTCCAACCTGGACTATATCCCCAGACCGAATTACTACCGTTATACCAGTTGTTATTAAAACGACCGTCGTAGTTAGAGCTGTTCAGATCACCGCTAGAATTATACTGACGACGGTTCATCGTCATAAAGTAAGCACGGTTCCAGCTAGAGTTGGAGATGCCTCGGTTGCTACTAACTTCCGCAAAGTCTCTACCAGAGTGAGTAGAGTTTACGCTGTTAGACATCCAGCGATAACGCCAGTACCAATCCCACCAAGGCTTCTCATCACTGGCATACTTATGAACTAAAGCAAAGTTATGCTTACCGTAGTTATACGTTGCAGCGTTTCCTTGCAAAGATCCAGAGTCATTGCGAAGGTTGATGATACCGTTGCTACCAGGGTTACCACCACTTGCTGCAGCATAACAAGCGTTAGACAGTTTAATAACTGCAGTACCACCATCAGCAGATGAGGTAGACTCAACACGGGTGTAATATACACCGTTACGCTGAAGGTTCTCGATGCAATAATCACCCGCATTTGGGTAATACATCAATGCATAACGCGAACGGAAGTTGTTTGCGTTCGTACCTGTCAGGGTGATAGTACTGTTGGTGTAATCGACGTTAGAATCGTCAACAGTGTAAAGCGCTGTAGGCTTGTGATCATATGGTTGGAACTCAGCCATATCAGGGTTGAGAGTACCAGAGAAGGTATTCTCATAATCAATCACTGCACGACCGTCAGCAGCAGTTGCTGTTGTATTGCCGATAGACAGAATCTTAGGTGAAATCGTGTTAACGAAGTACAGTGCTGTACCGTCGCTAAAACCATTCTCGAAAGACGTTGAAAGAACAACCTTTGTTGTAGCAACAGGATTGAACTGAATCTCGAAACCAACGCCAGTGTTACCAGCATTAGCATCATATGCATATAGAGTTGCAGGGGTGTTCTCAGTAACGTAAACACGAACATAAGAACCAGCAACACCTTCTGTGCTGTTTACATATACACCATCTGTGTATGCAACACCACCACCGTGAATACCATCAGCAGTTGTGGATACGCGGAATGGATGTCCAATGTTGGATGCATCATCCAACTTAAAGATGTACATTCCGTTTTTGTTGAGCTGGAACGGTGTTCCACCTGGAATAGTTCCGTCAATAGAGAAGTAATCCTGACCGCCTGCAGAATCGACAGTAACGGTATACTCAAAAGTATCTGCCACGATGCCTTTATCAGTCTGGAGACTGATAGCAGAACCTTCGTAGAAGAGACCAGGAATGATAGAGGTATAAGAACCCACCACGTTCGCCGTAATCGACTGTGTAGCGCGTGCTTTATACGTGAATGTGGTTGGAGTAGGAACAGACTGAATCAGGTAAGAACCTTCAGCAGTTGTAACTGCAAGACCAGTAACCACAATAGGAACACCAGCAGTCAGTGAGTGCTCATAAAGAGTCGAGACTGTGATGGTATCCGAGTTAGCTTGAGTGATGACACTCTCGATAAACGGAATTGTTGTGTCACTCGTAGCGGAGTACGTTGACGGAATGTTGTTGACAAGCTGAAGAGTTTCCCACTTCGTTGCCTGCGGACCATACTCAAAGTCCGTGTCAATCATCGTTTCTGGGTTTGAAACTCTGAGTTTGGACACAGGGTCAACAAACGTTTCAGCTGGTTCAAACGTAGAAGCAAACGATTCCACGAAAATTTGTAACTGGTCCGTCGCACTCATCGTGGACGTATCAGTTGCAAGCGAGATGATTGTTTTCTCGAAATCCTCGTTATAATCGCAACCAGTACCATTAACGGTAGTCTGGAATCCCTTAGTAGGGTCTGAGAAGTTATAAAGAATCTCGTTATTTGTAACGTTAGTGATGAGAAGAATCCTCTCGCCACTAAGGTTGTCTTTAAGCGTGACCGTACCACCCGTAAGTGTATTGGGATCATACGGTACAAATTCGTAGTCAGTGACTAGTTTCTTTGCCATTTTTTAATCTCTGGGTTTATGTTGAAAATGGAATTAGCCACCGAGTGCGATGGACAACGCAGCAATGGTAGATGTGATACCCACACCTCCCACTTTAAATGTTTTATTAACTCCAGTGAGGTTCACATCTCCACCGATGTCCAGGTTTCCCGTGATGTTTCCCGATGTAATGTTACGTAAGTTACGAGAGCCGTCAACGACTTCGGTGCCAGCTACGGATAACCCGTTCTTGGCATTAAAATTGATATTTGACGTTGCCATCGTGGTTCCCTTTCCCCCGATAGGTTCGGATATAGGTTTTCAGAATATATTTATACCAATTACACGTTCATCGTGAAGCGAGTATATTGAATGAAGGTTCCAATTGTTGCAGTTGCTCTGACCTCTACATTACCACCCACAAGTTCTACTGTAAATGTAGAGACAGCGTTGCCAGGATTGGTATGAACATCACCGAACATAGTTACAAACGCATCAGTTCCGTCGTGCGTTACAATAATTTCACTGGTAGAAACATCGCCACCTTGAGAAGCGTAAACTAGATACTTGGCACCTCTAATATTAGTCGCATTTAAAGTGTCGAAAGCTTCTGTAGCAGCAGTAGTTGTAACTGTACCAGCAGAAATGCCAGTGTAATTGGTGATGTTGATATGATCACCAGTGTTGTAAGTTTCAATCTGTAGATATGTTCCAACGTTGAGTTGGTTGCTGATCATCATATTGTAGTTGCAATTCGTTTCTCTGTTAAGAGTAATGCCAACGTTGCTTACTACCAATCCAGGAGTTGCTGTGTTCCCAGCATTACTGAATTGCATTATATTTCCAGACCCTACAATATTTGTAGTGCTACTGTTTTGAGCAATAGTCAGAGTGTTATTCATAACCACTGACGAACCATTCAATTGAATAGATCCATTCAAATCCGCAATATTAGATTTCAATACGAGGTTTTGATCTGCACCTGTAATTTGAGATCTGTTAATACCAGTACCCCAAGTTAAATTGTTGGAGGGATCAAGCTCGATATCACCAGCAGATACTGATAATCTATTAGAAGGAGATGCAGTACCAATACCAACTAGGTGATTGATTTCGTCTACAACTAAGGTAGAACTATCAATAGCAATAGGACCATTAACATTCAAACCACCCATCGTAAAGGTGGCACCTTGGTTTAATTTAACCGCATTAATTGTATTATCTGAAGGCTCTCCAACATCGATGGTATCACCAATGACAAGACCAAAGAAATCAATACCAGGGTTCGGAGGATCTGAAAATGTAATCTGATCGTTATTGATCTGATAAGAAACATTTGCTTCCTGCATCACACCACCAAGTGAGATGAGGATTTGCAGAGGCGAACCAGGAAAAATTACTTGCCCACCAACACGCATATTGAAAGTAACCGCCACACCATTAAACTGTGCAGCAACGTCATCCAATTTACGGATGTTACCAATTTTGGGTGTGACTCCTAAGTACGCCATCTGTCTTTAAAAAATATTTATGTTAGGTGCCAATGATGGCGAATTTACCGTCTGTCCCAGACTGATTGGGTATACCACCCTGCCCAGCAACTCCTCTATTGGGATCTGCATCATTACCAGGGACTTCATTTGAACCAGCAGAATATGATCCAGCAATGATACGAGTCTGATCTATGAAACCAGCTCCGCCACCACCACCGTGACCATTAACGTCGCCACTACCGCCGCCACCGCCACCGTAGTAACCGCCACCGCCGCCACCGCCTGGATATGTCAACAGAGATCCTGCTCTGCCACCTGATAATCCAGAACCAGAAACTGAATCAGTAAAACCAGCGAAACCTCCCTCAGTTTGGGAACCTCCACCACCGCCTCTTTGATCGAACAGTTGACCGATTTGACCGTTGGAAGAACCGCCTGCTCCACCACGTTGATCGGCACCACCGCCCCCGCCACCAGCTGCAATCAAAAGTGCGTTTGATTGAACAGCAGAATCACGGAAGATTCCTGTGAATCCTCCACCACATCCACCATATTCATTACCCAAAAGACCTCCTAAGGCACCTCCACATTCGCCGCCAGTAGTGACTGATGCAGATGATCTAGAATCCCCACCACCACCAACACAAATGTGATACAGTTGAGTTGAGAGCAGTCTCAAACCGCCAGCTGTATATCCAGCACCGCCACCAATGCCGCCAGTGTTTTTACCGCCAGCTCCACCAGCTCCCCACATTACGAATTGCACTGTAAACATAGCATCATCAGAAACAACTGTTTCTAATTGATACTCTCCTATGTTTAAAACTAAAGATCCTTGAGTATCTAAGTTCCAGTTAAAAGCTGCGGATCCATCTTGAGGAGTCACACGAACAATTCTTGCTGCCTCAAAAGGAGTCTTGCGAATTTTAGTAGTGTCATAGAAAGGACGCAAATGTCCTTCATCGGTCAAGTCATCCAACCGACTTTCGTAATTTTGAGTTTTTAAACTGCCGATGCGAAAAGGCATTTATGACTCCTTATCGCCAATTAGAATGATTGTAACTTTGTTTGCTGTGTCAGTCAGACCATAAATTGCATCATTCGCGTCTTCGAGAACGATGGGATAGTTTAGTTCAACGTAGAACGTTTCACCAGAACTTAACTCTTGTCTAACAAACTGCTGTGGCTTAGTTGCAGCATCGATAGTATCGAGTGCACCTACGTTATCTTCAGCGAGATACAAGTTAATAGTTTCAGTAGTAGTGTTGCCATTAAAAACAACAAAACCCTTGAAATATGTCTTTGTAGCTGCAGGGTTTACGTAAACCGTACCAGGAGTGCCTGTGGGAACGAACTGAATGTTCTTCCCTCCAGTGCCTGATAATTTTCCTCTTGAAAGAGCCATTGTATATTGTATCCTCCTTGATATTTAGCTGAACAACCAGATGTCCCGCATTTCATTGCGGTCGCTGAATTCCATATTTACAGTCCCATCAATATTGCTGCTAACAACCACGAGGTTATAACCAATATCAGCAGTTTGGGTAGCAGGGTAAATAACGTTTCCAAGACGAATCCTATTGGGAGTAGGACCACCAGGATCAGCTTGAATGCTAACCCCATTAATAGTTGCGTTATTTAAGGTTTGTAAGTTAGTAGTACCATTAGTAGCATCTGCTTTCAATGAGATAGCATTGTTAATGGTGACAGAAAAATTAGGGTCATCCCCTAATGCTGTACTCAATTCTTGTAATGTATCGAGTGCGCCTGGTGACGACCCAACCAAATCAGCAACTTCCTGACGGACAAATGCCGTTGTAGCAATTGCAGTAGTATTATCATTCAGTGCTTTAGTTACACCAGATGAATCACCTGCAATGTTAACAGTAGTTCTATCAGCAGGACTACCAATAGAATTCTCAGTTGTAATATATCCTTGAGTTGCTACAAAGATATCAGTAGTAACACCACCAGCTGTGGCGAACATATGGAAGTCATCACCATTTTGGATGAACTTTGTAGTACCACCTGTGTTGGAAGATTCTAAAGTAATCGTTGGCAAAGACTGTGCCTGTACCCTGAGGCAATTAGAAGTCCCAGAACCACCGTCGATATCAACCTTAAAGCTAGGACTAAAATTACCGACGCCAATAGAACCGTAACAGTCAACGTCTCTAACATTTACGTCATCCGTATTGAGAAGTTCGACAGCACCAGATCTTCCGTAGAAAGAACTAACAGCACTAGTGGGTCCAACCAGAGATGAAGAGAACCCAATGTGAGTAACTTCAATAACCGAGTTAATACTAGGAGCATCATCTAAACGAAGAATTAGGTTTTGACTAGTCAGAGTGTATGCATCTTTATGCTGCACCAGACCATCAATAGTCACCAAAATTGCGTGAACATTTGGTGGAGATTTTGACATTGTAAAGTCAACGTCAATTCCGTTAGCAACAAACGATTCGGAGAAAATCTCCGAACGATCCATATTGTTAACAACTGAATTTTGAACGTGACCGAAGAAAACATCTCCAGTACTAGGAGCTTCTGAGAAATAAAGTTGATCTCCCTGAACCCAAAAAGATCCAGGACCACCAGAAGCACTAGCAGTATTGGGTTGTTGCAGAACACCGTTTAAACTAACGGTGAGTTGCATTGATTGAGAAACAGTGACTATATCACCGTTGGTAGTACGAAGCGGAAAATTTACATCAACGCCGTTAAATGACGACGAAATATCTTGGAGCTCCTTAATTTTAGAAACATATGCTTCGGGATTTAATCCAAGATATGCCATTAGACTGAGACCTCCATAATACTAGAAATGCAATCTAGAGCTGAATTAGTATCACAAGTAACTATGATTTCATCACCCAACCCAACATCAATTTTTTGAACAGAATCTCCACTAGTATGAGTAGTAGGAGTAGAGTTTGCTTGCGCTCTGTCTACGTTAAGTATTTCGTCACCTGTACCCTGAAGGGAGGTGATCTGCATAATTTCGTTATTGATCTTGATATAGTCTTGAGCGTTAAACTTAGGACCAGTGTTATCTGTAACAGTTAAAGATACGACACTGGCACTAGTCATATTAGCTGCTAATGTATCGCTTACATTAGGTGTCGATAGTCTATATCCATCTGGATTATATTCCAGAATAATCTTTTGACCCTGCATAATTTCAAATGATGATCCTGCAGGAATTGGAACATTCTTTACGATGAATACATCATCTTTAGGATACTGCGGATCGATAGAATATGCTGGATATCGACTGACCTTTACAGCAGCGATAACAGCTGTCTGTGTGGTATTGGATAAGTTGCATCCAATTAACACGCTCTGTTTTTCAACCTGAGTACCTTGCAGTTCTACTGCGTAGATACTAGTGTCGGAAACACCAACGCCCGTTTTAGAAGTGGATAGGAATTTATTTGCCATTTTTTATTAACCTAAAGCGATAGCGAGAGCAGTAGCGTCGAGACCTGCTTCCACAGATACACCAACCTGAGCAGCAAGAGTGTTTACCTCAATTTGCAATTCGTTAATAGCATTAATAAGGTTTGCTTTATTTTGTGTAGTGAGGTTGTTTAAGTTTCCGATAGTAGTATCTTTAATTTCATTAATCGCAGCAACGATACTGGATTTGGAAACTGTACTCAAGTTAGAAAGAACACCAACAATGACATCTTTTGTTTCGTTGAGGGCAGCAACTAAGCTTGAATGGTCTACAATGTTAGCAGACAGAGATGTCAAGTCGCCTACATCTTGATCTAGTTCATTAACAGCATTAACAATACTAGTTTTATCCACAGTAGTTAACTGGGATAACGATTTAATGATAGTATCGGTGATATAATTAACTGCTTCCACCACGTTATCTTTATCGTTAGCAGGAATTTCGCCAGTGATAGAGGCGATAGGTCCCAACTCTGTATCTAATTCAAGTAAGCAATCAGTAATTGTTTGAGCAATAAGGTTATTTACCACAGCTTGGCCAATGACCTTGCCAGAAAAATCACCATTGTCAGCGCCAATGTCATTAATCTCAAGGCGCTGTTGCTCAAACGTATAATTTTTCGCTACGTTTCTGACAGTCATTTGTGATAGGGCAACTAGTATCTGGGTTTATTTATATCAGGATCTGATGAGTGATCTGAAGTACTTGACAGTATTAGTAGCGTATGACGGAGTGAATATAACTTCGATGTTTGCTCCATTATACTGTGCAGTAATAGTACCTAGTGCACCTTCATTAAGACCACCAGAAGTCATAGTGGCATATTCTTCGATGAAAATGTCAGTACCATCGTGCATAATCAGGACTTCTTTGACCTGAACGTAAGCACCAGATACAACCTGAACAACATACTTGCCGCTGTAGTAATCGGCAATTGTGAATGTATCAATAACGGCTGCTTGAATAGTTGCTGTAACAACTTGTCCGCAGTCTTGACCGTGAATATCACGAGTTAAGACTAGTGAATCTCCCTGATCATTATAAAGAATTTTCTCAGCACCACCAAGACACAATCCCATTTGATCGGAAGATGGTCTATAGAAACCATTATCCTGATCTTGGAAGAATGACATACCAGGAATGGATTCCGTACCATCGCCTGCTCCAGTAAAACCAGACAGGTTAGTCAGACCGTTACCATCACCGATAAATGCAGTAGCACCGACAGTACCCTGAACTTGCAAGATTTGCGCAAGAGCATTGTTGGGCTCTTGACCGATACCCATCTTATTGTTAGTGGGATCAACCTTCAGCAAAGGAACATTAGATCCAGTTGGTTCAATAGTGACTACTGCACCATCGAAAGTAACTGAAGAACCAACACCAGCAACTGCGATAGAAGCTGCTTCTAAATCAGCAATTAAAGTTCCTCTGGTAATACCGAGATCGCCAGAAGTTGTACCAGTAAAGCTACCAGTTCCAATTGCAAATTTATCTTCTGATTCATCATAACCGATGAATGCATTGTCTTCACTACCACGCTCAAATACAATACCACTGTCTCCAGCTGGAGAACCAACAACACCATTGCCAAGTTCGATCAGTTTATCACCAATCACAGTGTTGGTTGTGGAAACTGTCGTAGTGCCGCCAAGAACAGTTAGTTCTCCGTTGATTACAACGTTGTTTGCAACTTCGAGATCTTCTGTAGGAGAACCAACTCCAATGCCTACCTTACCTTCTCCAGTAACAACAATGGCATCTGTAAGATTGTTAGCAGAGGATCCACTAGTTCCGCTAGCTTTGGATGTCTTGAGTCTGATGTAACCACCAGTAGCAGATCCAGTACCAGCACCACCTGCAATGGTAATATCGGAACCAGAAACGTCAACTCCAACTGCATCATCTCTAGAAACTTTACCAGTAACGTTTAGAGAAGTTGCGACAGTAGCAGAGTTAAAATTAAATGTGCTAGTGGTATCGATCTTAGGTGGAGTAACTGATCCGTCTCTAAGCACCGAAGTGTCAATTGCCTCAAGCCCTACAGAGGTACTGAGTTTTTCTGTGGTGATGGAGTTATCTGCTAACTTCAGGGTAGTAACAGCGCCATTTCTGATAGTGGAAGTTGTCACCGCTTGGGTGCCTACACCACTATCCAGTTTGGCGTCACTGACTAGCCCATCATTTAAACCAGTTCTCCTGATTCGTGTAAGCGCCATTGTTTAAACAGATCCTTATGTGAGTATTTATAGTTTGGAAATAAGTTCCTTTAAAAGAGATTTGATGTCGGAAACATCTTTCTTTAAATTATCAATTTCATCTGCATAACTAATATTTCTTTCGGCAAGCATTTTTGAACGCTTGTATGCCTCAAAGGAGCTTTTATCGTGATTGATAATCGCTCCCGATTCGTCACGATGGAGATCATCGTGACCCTTTACCTTATGGTAGTTGTAATTTTTAGCCCACATTTCAGCAAGTATTGTACTAGGCATTAATAAGTTGCAATTGCTCTAAGGTCCCTAATTCTAGGGGGCATAGATGGATTGCGTGACTTCAATACAACTTTGATAGCGAAAGAATTAAAATCTTTCAATCCATTAATAGTAAATGAGTATTCTTTGAAGTCTTCTTCGGATTCAGTAATTGGCGAGAAGTTTGTACCTGTGGAAGGCGAAACAGTCTTGTCAGGAACACCAGTGGTGTTAAAGTATGTCCAGTTGATTTCTTTAAAGAACACCTGTTGTGACGCTCTCTTAGTTTTATACATCAACGAAATGTCGTCTATTTCTTGTAGAGCAGCAGTCAGTTTGACTGTAATACCACTACCAGGATTATCTAGCGAAATTTCTTTAGTGACATAATTTGCGACGTTAGAAGAATTCTTAAGTCTTTCAGGTGTGTATAAGAAACCATAAGCTTCATATACAGTTTTAATTTCCTGAGGAACATTGAAACTCTTATTGATAACATCAAAACCAGCTTCGTACAGTCCAGTAGTGCTATCACCAGAACCGATTAAATCTCCAGCAACAAACAATGAATTGTTAGAAGAGAAGATCAAACGATAGTTTTCTTGGTTCCAACGATTAGCAACGGCAGTCTTAGAATCATCATCTAACGCAACGTTACTTCCAGGATCAATATCGAATTGTGCGAGAGAAAGATCTCCAGCAATTTTTAGAGGTAAAGTAAACCCTGTAGCTGCACCACTCACAGGATTAGTGGTACTGCCATCAAAGTTCCACTCTTTATTATAAGAAGATGAACCACTGAATTCAGGTTCTTCACCAATAATGAAACCATCACCTTCGGTAATTCTCACATACATCTCACCAGGAGAAGATGCATCCCAGTAAGACAGAACACCCTTAGTGCCAGATGTCTTACCAGTAATAACTTGTCCTTCGCCAGAAGTAACTTCAAACGTTTGAGCAGAACCAAGAGTTGCAGGAGAAGCTGCATTATCCGTTAGTCTCATAACAACTGTCTTATAAACTTCAACCTGCTGAACTTTCTTCCCGTATCTATCTTCAGTACCATTCGGAGACTCAGCACGGTTGGTGGTGAGAATTGCCTTTGGATTCTTGAGGTTTATAATAGGAGAAAGATTTGGATTAGTGGTAGAAAGTGTAGCACTAACGGTCATTGATCTCTTATCGTTCATACGATCAGAATATATCTTCTCGTTCAGCTTAGAAGCGATAACTCTTTGAGTTGGGAAGTAGTATTCTTTATTGAGAATAATATCAACTGGTTTTTCAATCTCATAGTCAACGATAGTTTCTCTGCTATCGATAGGTTTGATCTTAGTAGTCTCAACCATAGTTGAGAGTGTCGTTTCAGGGTAATCAATAGCATCAATTTTAATGACTGCTTTCTCATACTTAATTTGCCCAAGAGCAACACCAATATTACCACCACCAGTACCATTACCGCCTGCAACAGTAGGCATCTCCACAGTATAGAAATCGATACCAGCATTAATAACAGGTAAGATTTGATTGTTTAAAGTAGTAGTCGAATAACCACCGACACCACCAACATTCTTCAGAGCAACAAAGGATCCAGGATTAAGACCGTGGTTTTTATGGTCAATTTTGATAACCTTAGTATTGGCACCAAACAGCTGACTCGAAGTAGTACCAGAACCATCAGCATCAGTTCTGACAGGACTTGGTGGAAGGTTGTCATATCCCATATCATCATTGACGAGACGAACAACACCAATCTTAGTAATATCAAACTGTGCTCTAAAGATATCAAACTTCAGGTCTTCGTATTGGTTCGCGGTCCAAAGAGTGCTATTCTGAGATTTAAACAGCGAACCAAGCAAAGGCTGAGTAGTAACTGTAGAGTTACTGTTAATTTCAGTCTCACCGAGGCGAGAAATGAATGTTTGGTACTGAGTGCTATTTGTTTCGATGAGAAGAGCATACTCACGGTCATTTTCTAGATATATCGGGTAATCGAAATGGAACTCTGTAGGAATAAGTGCCTTGCTATCTGTAGCAACACCCATCCTAACTGCAGGTTTGTTATACTTAATAATTGCTGTAGCAGATGCCAGCTGTGTGGCATTAGTACTAACAATCAATACACTTGGAGGAATTGTATACTCGGTACCACCTAAAGTAGGATTAATTTCATAGATCTTTTGATCTGTGACACTAGGAACTGCAGTAGCTGTAACGCCACCAGGCAATTGAGGAGATTCAATTGTGACAGTTGTCGAACCTGCATACCCATCTCCAAGATCGTCCATAATAATACGAGAGATGTATCCAGAATCCTGAACGATTTCCACAGATACAATCTCGTCACCAGATCTGCTGTTATTAGCAACAGTCAGTGAAGTGATAACCAGAGGTTCGCCAGCTATGAAACTCTCTTTGTTGTGGTCTCCCAAGATTAAAGTATAAACTTGAGTAGTTGCCAGATTGAAGTTGCCATTGACTTCAGGAACAGGAGTATTCTGAGAATCCAGAACTTTGATTAAAGGACCTTGTGCGTTAGAAGTATCGCCTTCGATGATCTCATTTTTAATGAGAGTGTGTCCACCACTACAAATAACACGAAGATAGGTGTTAGGATCTATTACAACTTCAGAACCAGGTATGACATTTTTAGAAGGTCTACCAGCAATAGTATCAACTAACTTCACCGAAATTGGCAAGATGGGATCTTTTTCCGAGAAGTACATATTTACAGAAGATGCAAATACGCCACCATTAAAGCTTTCAACACGGAAAGTTTGTGCTAGTGGGTCAACAACAGAAACCTCTGGGTTGAGGATATTCTCTGTGTACTGTGTACCATCTGTTTTCTCATCATCGCTAAGATTTTCAACAGCGATGATATCATTAGGAGCAGTTTCTTTAATTGCAGTTGCGAAGAAAGAAACATTGGCAAATGATTGAGGATGATGTCCGTTAGTGCTGCTGCTCGTAAACTTAATCTTCTTAACACCCAGAGGGAATTTAAGCCCAACAGACTCATCAAAAGTCAAGTCTTCGATGTTTTCTTCGTGGAAAGTGCCTAAGGATGGTTTTCTACCTGAAGGAATTAGAATAATACCAGAAGCATTTCCAGCATCATCTGTTACTATATTGTCTCCCCAAGACCTGAGGGAAGATCCAGGAATGCCAGAATAGTTACGATCTGGTACCACATACCCACCGATATTGATATTATCCAAGAAAGTATGCAATCTAGTATTAGGTTTCATCTTACGAAGATGGAACTCAACATATTGCTCTTTCACATACAGAGTGAATGAAGTAGAAAGAACTTTTTCTCCGATGGAAGTACTGCTTTGCTGTAAAGGAAGCTCTGTATTCTGAGATGCCAGATTAGAAGAACTGGTAATCTTAGACTGAATAACTTCAGCTTCTGCAGTTTGAGGAGCATCAGAGCTTAGAGAATTGACATTGCTAAACTCAGAATCGTTACCAAGAATAGAGATCTTACTAACATCGTGAATTTGAGATAGGGCAACATCTCCATCGGTATAAACTTCCAGAGGATCTAATGTCTGGTTGTCGTTATTATTCAAAGATGGCAGACTATACTCATCGAACCACGGATCGACATTAGGAGAAAGAGCTGCAGTTCCCTTAAAGGCAAAGATAAGGAAAGGATTGACAGGAATAGTTTCTGTCGCAAAGTTGTTTTGAGCGAGAACTTTTGTGGTGAATGGTAGAGTAACCATACCTTTATTGACCACATAACCAGACAAAAGTCTAGAAGTTGGATTTGGATCGTGCTCAAGCAAAGTAACACTAGTCTCTTTAGACTCGGGACGCATCGAACCACGAGTGAGATCAAGAGCGCACTTATAATCAACGCTGTTGATATTAGAGAGATTGAAGTTCTCGAAGTTATCGACAGCAAAACCAGACTTAAATCTATCAAGACCAGTTTGACCATCCTTAATTTGAGTGTTAAGAGCTGACTGTTCTAAGATAGACAGCATTGTATATCTCTCGACACGTTCGATTCTCTTCTCCAATTTGGAGATATCGCGCATTGTAAAACGCTTGTTTTCCACAGGGAAAACTTTGATTTTTCTGAGATTTTCAGTAAACGCAGGAATGTAAATCTTGAAGATCTTAATAGCTTCGTCAATTGTTTGTGCAGACTGAGGATCGTTAGAACCAGCACCTTTTTTAACAATAAAGTTACCGTCTTTCTTCAAGTAAATAGTATCAATTCTGTCAACGTAGTATTCATACTGACAAGCAAAGGTGTATGGAATACTGGCAGAGCTTTGTGTGTCAGCAGGAAGTGCTGCAGTAACACCACCACTTGTAAACACTTCAGAAACATTGGATGATGGATCCATCACACTGGCATTCAGATAACCAGGAATAAATGCTGATGTACCAACCAAAGGACGGAAGTCAATTACATCTGCTAAAGACTTGCTGCCATATACATTAGAAGTAAATTTGGGAACTTCAGAATATGAAACACCGTTCTCGTGGAGATAAGAATCAACTGCAAAGAAGTCTCCTTCCGAATGCTTGAAATAATCAAATCCAATAACTAGGGTACCAGTAGGAGTTCTGAAACCAGGTTTTCTAATTAATGCAGATGTGTCATACAAAGAATCTCTTTGACCATCATCGAATAAGAAGTAATCTGTAATATCAATTCCACTGTTACCTAGAATAGTTCCATCTTCATCAACAGACGGTGCAATACCAGCTTGCCCTTCATAGACATAACGCAACTTGTATACATCGGAGAAAGACTTGACCTGACCAGTTGGATTGTCGTAATCATCGCCTCTAATTGGGATAATATCGTTATCGATATCCGAAGCAATAGAAATTCTTTTCTTCTTGACAGATGTTTTTAGTTTTGGTTTTGCGTTTGCAGTCTCAATAGTACAACTGATTTTCAACTTCATATCTGCCAGATTCAGAGCACCTGCTTGATAGAAGTAATCGGGTGGAAGCTTGATGGCAATAGTGCCAGCAGTATTTCCCTCAGAACCACTAGTGATCGAGATCATCGAACGATCAATATAGAGAATATCTCCTTCTCTCACTAGATCACCAGTAGCACCGCCATATCTTGTAGTAGTAGCACCAGCAGTATAGATCTCCATTACATAATCGCTTTGATTAAATGGAGCAAATTGCTGTTGACCAAAGTCAAGCTGTGCAGCAATAGTAATTTCGTTTGTGGTACCATCAACAGTAACTGATTCAATAAATTGCTTTCTTGAGAAATAAGTAATCTCAGTATTTGCATCATCCGAAAGAATCGAATAAATTTTACTGTTTGGCAGAGGAAGAACTAGACTTGATTTTCCAGAATTTTCAATTTTTGCACGAATCTTAGAAACAGTATTAGAATCGAAGTTAGCTAAGAGACGCTGTTTTAAATAAATTCTGGCAACTGTATCGGTAGTAGCATTGCAAGCATACGCAACTTCATAACGATACGTAACACCATCAGCAGTGATTTGAATTAAATCATCTTCTTTAAGTTCATCTGCAGGACGTGCACTATAGTTAGTAGCTTCAATAAAGTCGCAATCTGTTCTGCCAGAATACTGTAGGTTGTTGGTGATAGTTTTAAATTCTGTATAATCGGTATCTGCATACTGAATATCTGCAGAGAACGTTCTAGAACTATTACCGTGTGTCATTCCAACGGAACGAAGATCTTCCGTACCAAACGTTTGAATGACATTCTTATAAAGGAATGCTTTTACATAAGCATCTGGATCGCTAGCACTGTGTACACCACCAACATCAATAACTTCAACAATTGGAGGACTGAGGAATTTATCAGAAATCTCTCTCCTACCTAATTCGGTGAAAGTAACAGAGTGGACATAATCCTGCTGACCATCGATGCCGTCAACAGCAGTCTCTCTTCTAACAGTAGTGTAGTTACCGCGATATTGTCTCTGACCAATTTTCAACTCCATCTGATCAGAATAATTTTCACCACCATAAGGAACAGTGAAGTGACTAATACGACCTTCTACAGCAATGACAGCAGCTTTGGCACTGTCATCCATATCAAAAATTTCTTCTCCCTCTTCAAACTCTCCAATAACATTCGATAGTACAATTGTATTAGAATGAGATAAAGTTGCATTCTCGGGATCATTTTGCCCAACCGACAACCCACCTTCGATAACAGCAGTGGCACCAGAGATAGAACCCTGGATATTAGAACCAGTTTCAAATGCGTGGATACCAGTTAAAACAATCTTGGTGAAAAGAATGGGGTTGGTATAACTGAATGTGAATGTAGAGTCTTGCTGATTACTAGAAGCAACAACGCCACGAGTTTTATCAAATCCAACAGGAACTGTTTGGAATTTGAAGTCTCTTGCAATAGCTCTACCAATGATAGGGTGCACTGGAAGAGTATAGTCTAGAACCATACCATAATAAGTTGCACCAGTATTGTTACCATATAGAGAGATACCATTACTAGCGCCACCACCAGAACCTCCCAGCTTTACAGGACCGTGTGCTTGGTAAGATTGATGAATGCTGTATAGAGTTGCAATAGGACCTCTTAGAATCAGTTCGTGCACAACGTGCTCCGAACCAGATTCATTCATACCACCAGTAGCACTATCTTCGCTCCAAGGAACGTTTCTATCTCTATCCGTATTGTATTTTTGATTAAATCTTGCGGCAACAACTTTAATCTCATCATAAGAGGTGCCATTAAAGTGGAACACAGATGCTGAAGTGCCAACCTTCAAGTCGGTGTAAACAATATCTGTAGTATTAGTTGCAAGGTCAATAGGCTCACCATTGACAGGATCGACACCAGGATATACCCATACTGTCATAGTTGCAGCATCGGTATTATAAGTTGTTCCTCTTAGATCGCTAGCAACAAAAATGCCTGTATCTTGACTGTTTTTGGAACCATTATCGCCAAGATAAGAATCAATAAATTTTCTATAAAAATTAGCTTTCTTAAATGGTGTAGATTCTCCATCAGAAGTAGCACTAATAGGAACAGAACCGTGAACTCCACGTATACCAACTGTAGGCAAAGGTGTGGAATATAGTCTGGTATTTTCTCTACTCTGAGTATCTTTTGCTTTATCTAATTCGAGATACTTAGTATCTGTACTTTCTACTTCGTAACCACGAACATAAGCTTTACCAGGACCGATGCCAACAATAAACTTTCCATCAGCTGCCAGTTCAGATAAACCGTTGACTAGACCAGTTGATGAATTGACATCATAGTAACCAGATCCATCAGCGTTGTAATATTCTTTAAGGTCGGCAATAAAATTCTTTACGATATAATCGCCAGACTCGTCATAAGTTCTACGTGCCAGAATCTCTTCAATCTGACTAGGTGAAGTTTGAGTAATTTGTCTCTGGATTTTACCTTCTTCCAGGAAGACAAGCTGAACAAAGTTTTTATTTGATGGAGCGTCAACAGCAAACTTTTGAAGATTCAAAGTAATCTTCAGTCTATGAGCTCCAGGTGCAGAATAGTTAGAGTAACCCTGAGCGTTATCCTTCAGCGAAGGATCGTCTTCTGGAGTGACAATTGATTCTGTAATATCCCAACCAATCTTATAAGAAGAAATAGCACTGTATTTCTCTAGAATAAGAGTTTGAGATTCGTTCTGGACAAAATGTCCATTAATAAAGTAAATGCCTTTCTGAACGTTTACAGCAGAACCAAAACCCATAGCAGTAGTATCTGCTGGTTTGATTCCATCTGTACCTACAACTAGAGTCGGATCGTTATCCGTTGTAGGAGTTTCTAATTTGAGAGATTCGCCCTGTCTAAACCTAACGTCAGTATTATCAGAACCTGAACTGACATACTTAACAAAAATAGTATCAGCGTCTGTTGTAGTTTCTAAAGCGTGATTATCAACAAATGCCTTAACACCAGAAGTCTGACCGACAAGAATCTTGCCGACCAGCTGAGAAATATTGTATTTGACGAAATTAATTTCGCCATTTACGTTTTGTGCAACCTGAGAGACGCTACTTAACTTAACATAGTCATACGTATTAGAATACGAGACTTCGCCAGGGATCACCATTTGACCCTGTTTGAACATACTATTGCCGACTTGTTCGACCTGATCCTGCAGCATAGACTGCAGCTGAGTTAACTCTCTCGCTTGGATTGAGTAACCAGGTCTGAACAGAATCCTATAGAAGTTTTTCCCCGTATCAAAATCGTCAAAATACGGGGATCTATTCAGGTTAGTGTTTTGTGGCATCTCTTAGGTCTCTTTTAATTAGAACTCAACAACGAGTTTAATGTCTTCAATCTGGTCAGAAGCACGAGAAATTGCACGACGGTTCTCAATATAGATGATGTCACCAGAGTTGCCTTCGATTTCGGGATTAGCGAGACCAGAAGCAAAGATAACACCGCCGTCAGTCTGACCACCAGGAGTATTATATGTACTATTTACCGTAGCAGTAGAAAGCGAAGTTCCGCCAGAAACTGTATCAGCACCATTGCTGAAATCATACACAACGCCGTTATGTGTGTGACGGTCAGGAGACTGGAAGTACTTAACGATGTTGTAGGTTACGCCGTCAACAGTACCCTTCCAAGAAACTACAGTTGCTTTAGCAACAACTGTATCGCCATTGCCATCGGTATAAGTTTGTGAAATTTCTTCGTCAACGAAGAAATCGCCAGATGGGTTCTGCAGCTTAAGTGCAGGAGTTGCACTCAGGTTGTCAGCAGTAGCGAAATCGGTAGAGTTGTAGTTATATGGGTCGCGCAGCAAACCGATACGACGGAAGTCGTTATCAGTTGGGAAGTCGCCTTCGCCTTCATCGTAGGTCAAGCGAGTGTTAATCATCACACGCTTACCACCCAATTCCTCTACAGGATCCTTTCCGTGTCCACCTTGAGGGGGGATAATCACTTCCAGGGCACCACCAGTAGCATCGGTGTTAGCGTCGATGTTAGAGGGGGTTGTGAGAGCAGCATCGCTATAGACATCGCTCAAATTAATTGAAGCGTATGTGTATCCTGTACCAGAAGCTTGAAGACTTGCTTCGACAATAGCACCTGAATCAACAACTAGTTTAGCAATACCAGCACTACCATTACCTTGAATAGGAGCATAGTAGGTACCAGGGTCATAGTTGGTACCAGAATCAGTAATAAGAATATTATCGATAGCACCATCAACAGCAGAAGTAATAACTGCAGTTTCTTCCACAATAGGAAGGAAGTCAGTGGAGAGGAACTTCAGCACACTATCGGTAGGGATGGTGTACATATACTTCCAAACGTATGGACGCTTACCATCCGTACGGAATCCAGGGTTGCCAGCATCTTCAGGTTCGATGAAAATACCAGAGATTGACTGAACTTTAGTTGGTTCTGTTACAGAAACAACACCGTTAGGATCGGTAGGGGTCTGACCGTTGTAGATGCATTTGAAAACCTCATAGCTGCTGTTCATCACATAGAATGTGGCAGCAAACAATGAAGATGAACCTGTAGCAGAAGTTTTAGCACTGCTATAATCAGGCTTGTACATATCGTACACAGTGTTAGCGCCGAAGTTATAACGCTTGACCACAAAGGTCACGTCATCTTTTTTCACACGCTTGAGTGAGATCATATCATCGAAGATCTCAAACTTTTCTTCTTGCGAGTCGAAAGGTTGTGTAGGAGTGTTCTCTGTACCAGTTCTCCATACACCAGCTTTACCAGTAGCACCAGAAGTATTACCTGTTACAGCGACTCCAGCAACAAAGTTGGAGTTCTGTCCCGAAGCGCCATTGACGCCAGAGAGAAGGACTGAATTGGGAAACACTTTTTCGACCGTGCCGTAAACGGTAGCGCCACCAGGGTAAGAACTACCTTGGTAGACGATCTCGCCTTCCTGGAAAGTGTTATTGATAGCATATAGTTCTAAATATGCACGCCATTCTTGGGGGCGTCCAATAAAGAAGTATAGTCGAGTACGTTGGGTGCCAGACTCAGCTGCTGTTTCCTCTGAGGGGGAAGCAGTGTCGGGTTCCGCCAGCGCCTCAACGAACTGCTGTGCATTATGAATTCTAAAAAGATCAGTGATAATTGCAGACATTGGATTTTCGTATACTGAGACTGGATCCGTGGTTATTTATATTTAGTGACTTTAATTATAGTTTATTCGCAGACATCACGACTGTTCCCTTTGGATATGTGGGTTCGCCGTCAGTGTCATCAAGCCACCAAGTTCTGAGACCGAAGTAGTCAGCACCACCTGCTTGAATACTAAGTTGCTGGAAGTACATTCGGTATGCGTTGCCATTATTAATTTCTGTTTGGATAGTAGCAGGGATATTCAATGTAGTTGTGCTCCAATCTCCCCCAGCAGCATCACCAGAGGACCAAACATTTCCTGCTTTTACATAATTTGTATTTGCAGACCAGAACCATAGTTCTAAATCTTGCCCTGGATATTCACCGCCATTAGATCCAGTACCTCGTATATATTCAACAGTAATAGTGTTGTGATTCTGGAAAGATTGAATCTCATTAGCTGTACTGAAAGTCCAGTGGATTATTCTATTGCTACCAACGTTACCGCCATAGAATAAGTAATATTGAACATCGGAAATAAATCCTCCATTGTAACTCAATCCAGTACCACCGTTAGATAGACTCACATATTGCGTAAGTTTGGTGTTAGTCATAGCGGCAAATCTGGAACCTTCTTCCACTGTGCTCAAAGGATTCAATCTTTGGACTCCTAAGAATCTATCCGATGTGGAAGAAGTGTAAGTCATTTCTTCTCTCTTATCCGCAGCTACATCGGCAATAATTAACTTACCGCCAGATGCAGGGAATCCTTTCGTACTGTTTACTAACAGAACATCATCCCCAAAGGTATTATCAAGAATCATAGCTTTGCTGGTAGTTCTGAAATGTATTTCGGAACCTTGCTGATAACGGAAGTAGTTTTGATCTCCCTCAGCATATACCTGAGAATTGAGGATATCGGGATTCTCGAAATCGCCAATCGTAAGGTTTGGATACAAATTAGACCAGAAGTCAAGGTTCATATCACCCATTACATAATTAATCTGCCTACCAGCAGAATCGGTATAGTAACCATTCTGTCCGATAGAATTATTAGATTGGGGTTGAATTTCAAACTTCATAGACTCCAACGAACCGATAGTCAGTCCAAGAGAACCCGTGTTGTAAGTGTCAAAACCAATCAGATTAGGATTATTGAAAGCTCTCTTTTCAATAACACCAGCATTATATTGAACTTTAGTCTCAGTTTTCTTGTACTTAGTAAGTGCACAAGAGATTCCTTGTACACCACCAGTCATCTGAGACTGCAGAACTGTAGTTTCCTTCCAATAGCAACGAACATCTTCTGGTGCCAGATTGATGTAGATCTCAGGCTGAGGATGCATCTTATTAGTAAGATCCAGAATTTTCTGAATAATTACTCGACCATCATAGTATTTTTTAACTTGATAGATCGGTGCACCAGCATTACCAAATACAAGGTTATCACCAGCAGGAGCGTAGGAGTTGAACAGAGTCCAACGGGTCCTATCGCCACCTTTGAAGATGGTTTGCAAGAAGCTTTGAACACCGACAGGAGAGTCAATAGTCGGAGGTTCAATACCAAATGTCGTGAAATTGGCAACACTCAGAGGATCCTTACGGAACACAAAGTAACCTCTAGTAAAGAGGATTTGAGGAGGAACTTTATAACCAGAACCAGAAGAAATAAGCTCGGTATCAACAATTTCTCCACGAACAACAATTGCAGTAGCACGAGCGCCACCACCAGTAGGAGAACCTAAAGAATCGCCATTAGAATCTGTGACAGGTGAAGATCTAAAGATCATCACGGGAGGTTCGCGATAATTTTTGGAGATCTGAGGATTTAGTTGATCGTCATAAATTGAAGATGTAAAGTCATACTCCCCAGGTTCATTATTTGCACTGGCATTCATAGGAACGAATCCGTTACCTAATAAATTCTCACCTTTGTTCCAAACATTTGCTTGCTTCCATTCTCTGAAAGATTCGTAGTATGCAGAATTGTCTCTTCTAGTCAAGACAACACGATTAACACCACCAGGTTCTAAGTACTGCAATGCGATAGCATTTGTACTAGGTGTAGCTTCAACGTAAATTCTTTCTCCAGTACGGAAAGTGTTAACGTCGGGATCTGTATAAACAACGGGAGTAGTGCCATCAATATATTCACTTCTAAATTCAATTGCCTTATCTTTAGGAGCATATGCTTTGACAACTGCTCTCCAAATAACAGGACTAGAAGTATCATTCTGATCTTGATATTGAACAACTTCGTCACCAGGTAAGAACTCCACACCTTCAGTTCTAGAAGATTGTAAAGTGTGGAATCTTACTTCAGCGTCGATTTTAGCAATTGCTTGAGCGCCAAAACCCTCAATCTGTCCAGAATAAGGACCAACGTTAAGAACAACTTCATATTCGTAACTTCTAAAGAAAGAAGACACGATACCAGAAGTATCAGAATCATAACCAGAAGTGACCAGTGCATCTCTAGCAGCTCTCACAATACCACGAGTCTCTGCCTCGCCATCAATTTTGATTAAGTCACCCTGACTGAGATTAGACTTGATTCTATCCTGTCTGTTGAATAGTTTTTCTCTAAAGTCTTCATTGACTTGCTCTTCAACATCTAGAATTTGCAGCTCAATAATAGGAGCAGTTGATCCTCTGTCTCTAGTAACACTTAAGGTACCATTCAACCAGTTTGATTTCTGTGCAGTCACACCCTCCACAAAAAGAACATTCTGCTGACCAGGAGTCCACGCTTGCTTATAAATTCTACCCCGTGCAAACGAATAAGGATATTCTCTTACAATGTTAGTTACAGGTTCTGTAGAAACCCAACATTGAGCACCTTCCAAAGGTAGCAAAATCTGTTGATCCAGAGTTAACTTAAAGAACTTCTTAAATGTGCCAGGTGGTTCGATATTATAACCGATCAAAACACGCTCAGGGTCCAAACCATAGAAGTAAAGAATGAAGCAAGCAGAACCAAAGGCAGGAGCTTCATTAAATACGACAAGGTTGTCTTCCACACGATATGCTACGCGGTTGACCTGCATAACACCATTCAGGATGACAACGAGATTTTGCGATCTTTCTGAATAGAAAGGAACGCCACTTCTTTCCAAATCGAAGATAGTTTGAGCATCATTAAACTGAGACTCAATAGAATCCAGTTTGTAATACTTACCTTGCTTGAATCCGAAGAATTTTTGCTGGATACCAGGGTTGATAGAAGATACGCTTTGAGTAGTTGCCGTAAGAAGAGAAGCTTCAGACTGGATATCTTCACCCTGTAGGAAGTCCTTCTTAGTCATCTCAACTTGAATTCTGTTGGGATTTGGGAAGTCCTGTGCAACATTCAGCAAATGATTGGTATTGTTAAATGCAGCTTCTGAAATTGTTGTAGTGACAATATTGAAAAGAACATTAACTGCAGATTCGACCTGTTGGCAATATGGATTAGCAGCATCTATAGTGATTGTCAAATCACGAGTTGGAGTCAAGGTGCTGAACTCAGTTGGCCAAACTAAAGGTAGTGTTCTTGCAACGTTTGCTTCAAATGTGCTAGGAGTTTGGATAGCATTACCAACCAAATCTACCAAAACACCGATAGCGGATTCTACAGATGCACACTCATTTGTCTCAACAGTAATGCTGTTATCAAACACCTGAGTGACTCCGTGGGTACCAGCTGGTGTGATAACGTTGTTGCGAATGACATCAGCAGCGAGAGTTTTGACATTTGCAAATACTTGTAGGGTTTCGGGTACTTTCTGGGTAATATGATTCAGATATCCATCTCTATCGACATAGAGTTCTGCAGCATCCCAGACTTTGTTGTTGCCACCATATTGTAAGTTCCAAGCTATAGCTTTTAGCATATCCTTAACATCATCGCAACAATCATCAGAACTTCCAGGAGAAGATGCACGAGGATATGCCTTCGCTACTGTGTAATTGTCCAGATCACAGGTGAATGAAATACCATTTGTCAACAGTCTGATGCTAGTTCCTTGAGCAAGAGTATGAGTGCCGATATCCAGCATCATCATTCCAGTCAGAGGATCATAGGTACCGTTAGTAGGTGTGAAAGTTACTTCAGCAGACACACCAACATTAACCGTAAATGTATCAGTGGTAACACTAGTGACTGCTAATTGCTGTCCAGATGCAGGGTCAGTAGAACGAGGATAACTATGCGGTGTAGCATTCTGATCCATCGAGCATCTGAATATAAATGCGTCATCTGCAATAGTAACTGTACTGCTAGTCGTAAGAGTGTGCCCAACAACTGTCATTACAAACTCACCAGTTGCTGGATCGTAAGTAGCATCAGTCGGAGTTAAAGCAGGACCAGAAGTTACTTGTATTGAATTTGCAGCAACTTCTTGCAATGTATGAGTATAGTTACCACCAGTGATAACAGAATTGGCAAGTGCACTATCGAAAGTATGTGCATCTATAGAATCTGATTTGCCAACATCGACAGTAATAGTTGTTGCAGTGGCAGAAACAATCGATACAGCAGTATTGAAAGCAGGGTCTGAAATCGTTCCGCCACCAGCAAGCATCATAGCGACAGCTTCTTCAGCAATGAAGTTACGGTTAGCATTTAATAGATTAGCGCTATCAATAAATTCGTCTGCGACAGCATTTGTCTTATTGTAAACATCGTTATACTTACCGATGCTATTTGCAGAAGAACTTACAAACGAATGACTATATTGCTCACCAGCTGGTGAAGCACCAACATTTATAGTAACATCATCGCCAGAAATTGATACAATAGACAGAATAACACCTGCAGCAGGATCTGTACTGCGAGGATAGCTATGCTGCGTTTGATTGCTATCCTTATCGCAAGTAAATACAAGTGAATCAGTTGCAATTGCAACTTTGTCACTAGAAGACAGTTCGTGACCAGGGAGTGTAAGGACTAGGACACCGCTAGATGCTGTATAAAGAGCATTTGTAGGTGTCATACTGAACGTCGTATCAGCAAAACGTTGTTGACTAGTGAGATTGCCAATACCAAAGTGATTACGAATAGTAAGGATAGACATATCCTTAAAATACTTCATCGCCCATAGTGTAGCTTCAACTTCACCTTCAATATGCTTAAGATCCGAGTTAGGGTCAGCAGGATTGAGCAAATACTCTTTAGCAGCATCCCAAGTATTACTATTGCCACCAAGTTGCAAATCTCTAGAAATATTTTTCAGAACAGATTTGAGATCAGTGATACACTGGTTTCTACCTAGACCAGGATAAGTGAATCCATCAAACTTACTGGTATCATCTAAAATTCCAACAGCTTCTTCAGCAAGAATTGTACTGTTGTCAGCTAATAGATCTGCAGCATTGAGGAATCTGTGATCGACAAAGTAACGTTTAGCGACAATCTCGCCACGTGCTCCAGATGTCTGTCCAACAACAAAATCATTAACTAAGAAGTTAGTTGCATCAGTAATATCCAGCTCTAGGATCTTACCAACTTGTCTAGGAGGTTCTGTAAAGGTAACTTCGCCTGCACCACCTTCCACAAGGTTGTATGCGACTCCAGGTTCTTGAAGAACACCATCCAAAGAGATGAATACGTGGTCGTCATTGACAATTTCAATACCGAGATCGAAATTAGTACTAGTACCATCAAACTGTGAGGTAATATTATTTGCCTCAAGCATATAACGGTCATTGTTAATATTGTCTTGGAATTTAATTGACTTACCGTAGAAATTAACTCCAGGAACATTAATGCCAGTCTTAGCATCAACAAATGGTCCGAGAGGAGCTTCAGCAAATGTAATTGTACTACCAGAGACAGTATATGCAGTATCGGGATCCTGCAGCACACCATCTAGAGTTACCAGCAATTGCTGTGCTTTGTATGGCACCAACGGTTCATTGATATCTTTTTTGAACAGCGTAAAGGTTCTTGTGCCAGTAACCGAACCGTCTACTTGCACCTCACCATCGAATTCAGGAGATACGGCAAGGTCAAATACCTCGATCTCTACATTGTTACGCTCACTGTAGTTAAGAGTGCCAAGACCACGCTGCTGTCTGAATGTATCAACTCTGACGTGAGATTGAGTAATTCTCGTAGCTTTATGACTAGTAGTAACTCCTAAAACACCAGGTTCAATAATACTAATGACAGCACCAAAACCATTGTCCTTAGTGCCAGACTGAGGAGTGTCAATAGTTGCTGGTTGCTCGGCATCACCGAAAGATTCGATTAGAACTTCACCAAACAGGTTAAATCCTGCAGGGTGAGTGAACTTCTTAACAAAGTCTCTCCAGTCATTAATAGAAATGGTGGATTTAACCACATAAGAATAATCTTGATAGTAAATACCATCTTGAATCTTCTGCGACACAGCAGACAGCTTACTACGGTCAGTTTGGAAGTTACCAATCGATGTGCTAGTAGGTCCAATAACAGGATCAATCTTAGCAACGTAAATCTTCTGAATATCAGCTGTGCTGCGAAGCGCTTCGCCATAAAGAGGATATCGTTGATCAAATTTACCCTGAACCTGCTTAATTCGCAGAATGTTCATACCATTGATCCAATAGTCAACACGACCAAATGCGATCATCTTCCCATTGGCATCTCTCTGAGTAATTTGTTCACCATTTAAGAATGCCCTATCAGGGAAGTTTCTTAAAGTCATCACAATAGGAGGATTGACCTGTGGCAGCAATGATGGATCATTATTAAAGTTTTTACCAGAAGAAATAATCTCTAAAGTGGCAAGCCTACCAATATTCTCGCCGTGAGCATATAGTTTTGCGTCAGACTCATATAGTCTCACAGTAGTATCAGGACCATATCCAGAACCTTCTTCTGTAGGCACAATACGACCAACAGCACCTTGATTAGTCAGCTCAACACGGAACTGAGCATTAGCGCCACCACCAGTGTTCTCAAGTAAAACCTTGGGTTGGGAGTAGTTTAGTCCCGTATCAATAATGTTTACCGAAGTAATCTTGCCATCTTCGATTAAAGGAGTAAATGCACCTCTAAACCTCTTATTCAAGAAGACACCAGGAAGTTGTGGGGGTAATGTGAAGTTCTTACCACCACTAATAACTTTAACGTTCTTAATGCTACCAATAGCATACAGAGAATCTGTAAAGTACTGAACGTTTGTAAATCCTTCTTGCTGAGGTGCCTTGGGTAGTCTATAAGCAAATTCGTATTCAAAGCCATAGAATACAGCGTGCTTACCAGCAAATGGATCTTCTACAAGAGTAAAGAATTGATCTTCCGAATTAATTTTGCTTAAGGGTTCATCATAATAGATTTTAGGAGGAACAGCAATAACTGGTTTTTGCTCCCAATTAGTTCCGTCAATAGGAATACCGTAACCTAGCTGGAAAGAAGTGTATGAACCAGAGAATCCAGGTTTTTCGATGGACTCAAATGCCTGAAGAAGATTTCTAGTTCTATAAACATTCTCGTAGAACTTAAGATGTCTACCAACCAAGGTAGGACTACTAGTATCAAAGATGTATCGATATGTTCTTTGAATATCAAGACTAATGTTCTTAAACCATTCAGACTCACCATCTTTACGGAATCTGAATCTGAGAGACGTGTCAGTAACACTATCAATCTGTGCTTGCTTGGTTGGAGTGCTTTCATCTACAAAAATAGAATTATCTGCAATAATCTGGTCACCCTCATTTACATAGTAAACATCAAGCTGTTGCGTAGATGGATCATAGTTATCAACATATGCATTACTAGATCCAAAATTAACAACACTGTCTTTAGTAAATCTATATGTCTTTGTGACCAATTCTACGGCAATGTCATCTAAATGATCGACAATTTCTGTATTTTGAGCTCCTCTGATAACTGTAATGATATTTCCAGTTACACTGACAACTTCTAATCTTTCTTCAGTGATTTGTATGATATCTCCAGTAGAAATACCATTTGAGTTGTCAACGATCAATTCAGTTTCATTGTAACCAAATCCAGCTGCATCAACAAAGAAAGATGGTTTCTGACTTTGCACATTGCCACCAAGTGTACCAACCGCTACACTGACTACATCACCGTATTGATATCCAGCACCGCCATCAGCAATCACAGCAGTTGCAACTCTACCGTTGGCATCTGTAGTAATATTAAGCGAACCGTGAGTCACACCAAGTCTGCCTTCGCCAAAGAATTCTGCAGTGACGCCAGTATAAGTTTGACTTGGCGCAAATGATGTTCCAGCACCAATAATAGAAATTCTAGAAAGACCAGAATAATTAATCGCAGTAGATCTTTCAATATTATTCAGCTGAATAGTATGATACTTCTTAGTTTCTACATCATACCTTTGAGTAGCGATACTTGAGTTTGGTTCGACAGTAACGATGACATCATCACCAACCGCAAGACCGTGGAATTTATCTTTAGTTTTCAGTACCGCAATATTATCTTCGATGTCAAGAAGTTTAAAATCTTTAGAAAGAGATCTAATATTGACAATAGTTGCAGAAACAGCACCAATGTTGACTCCGTTACCAATAGCAAAATATCCAATGTTGGTATAACTACTTCTTGGAATTGTGATGGTTGTAACGCCATCTTCGTCTAGTGTTGTGTTCTCGTCAGGGTTTGCAAGCTGCAATTCGACAATAACTGTATTTTTGTCAAAAACGTTTCTTAAAACCTTACCAACAGCAACTTCGTGAGCAACACCAGCAGACTGCACTTGTAAAACCACTTCGCTGCCAATATCAGCGATAATAGTGTTGTCAAATGTCAGATTGTAAATTTCGGTTGTGGAACTAATAGTATCGGTTAAATTGAAAGTTCCTGTAACATCTTTTACAACAAAACGATCATTTTCTTCAATTTGACCAATTACCTTAGCAGAAGCTCCAGTATTGTTCTGAGTAATCACAGTTTCGTGATTTAGGAACAATATGTTGTTTGTAATCAGATAATTGTTCTTTGGATTATTGCAAGACAGTTGTTCAACTTCTTGTCCTTGAATTTCATTGACAGCAGCAAATAAACCATCTCCACTGTCATTTGCTGCATTATCAACGAAAATAACATCTTCGTTGGTAAAGTTCTGAGAAGAACTATGTACTTCGATATTTGTAACAGGACCATAGTTGACACCACTGACTCTCGATGTCAGAAGCTCACCAGACTCCTCACTAGCGTTCACACGCCGTCTACGGACGTTATAAGGTAGATCACGTTGTCTGGCACTTAATTTCCAGTTCTCTTCGACAGGGACGTTATAAAATGCCTCTCCGATTGAATATGGGAACGATGGACCCTCGTTCTCATCGGTAGTCATAAAATATGCATACACACCATCGGGAAATTCAGGTGTGGTGCAGAAACGACCGTTATTAGCGTCTAGATCTCCCAAACGTTCGATATACTCGTAATCGTTAACAAAACGACCCAAAGAATAAGTAGTTTCGCTAGGAGAGTCATTTCCCCGAGTTGTTTTTATTCTCCAGGAAGATTGGAGACGTTTGATAGTTGGACTAGCAGCTTGAACGTCTTGATATGGATTATCGTAACCAAATGATCCATAAATCGGATTTCCGTCATATGCCCATCCCAAAATCGGAGAATGTGACTTGATTGTCAAAGGGTTGCCTTGACTATCGACGTTATCGACTCTCAGGATCTTCAGAGAGGTGGGTGCAATGATATGACTGTACGCATACCCATAATTGATGTCAGGACTCTCATAAACGATACCAGAGGTGTTTCCGTTGTCTACAGTTTCCTCAAAGTACGTATTAAATTTCCATTGCGTCAGTTCTGCCTCTGCAGCTGCAATTTGGTGCTTAGGAGCAAGGGTAACAGTAGTTGTATCTTCTTGATAATCAAAACCGCCAGACAATTGTGTAAATCCAGTAATCTGACCAGTACTAGTATCAATTTGGCAAGTAAACAAAGCACCTTTGCCTTTACCGCTAGCATCGTAGATAAAAACGTTGGGAGGTTCAGTATAGTCTTGACCAGCATCAATAATCTGAGCTTGAGAGTTAATTGACAGACTAATAGTAGCAATCTGTCCTTGCTGGATCAAAACCGTGAATTGTCCGCCACTACCAGAGCTTAATTCAACTGTAGGAGGAGATGAATATCCAGATCCATTATTTGTGAGTACAATATTGGTAACTTCGCCTAAACCATTCAATTCAGCATAAGCTTCAGCATTTCCTGCAATATTAACAGTAGGAGGAGTTGTATATCCTCTACCACTATCTGTAAGTACAATTTTATCTACAGCACCGAATTCGATACCGTTTGGAGACCTATGATTGAGTAGAGGGACACCATTGACAAGAACACCGACTTCTCTGTTGGTAGAATACTGCTTAACAGATGCATCAATTGGTGTTCTGGGAATAATCTTAAGATGTTCTTGATCTTGAGGAACACTAGTGTTATCAAAAGGTCCAATTGAATAAGATGGGAATCCAGATGATGCAATATAGTAATTTTTGGTATCTCTGTAAATTGCAGAGACATCAGAAAGCAATTTGTTCTTAATTTCGGTTGATCCAATATTGCTAGGATCAAATGCAGCTAATTTGCTAAAGTTTTCGTTAACAACCCATTCATTAGTAAGAGGAAGGTCGTCAAAGAATCCAGAAGACGAAAACTCGACCATATTGTCGATAGCGATATATGGAATGCCACCATCTTCAACGTCAAAGGTATTTTGATCGCCTGTTTCGCCATAGATCAAGGAAGACGACTCTAATTCTAGTCCTTCGCTAGTGAGACCAGAAACAAGACCGTAAATCCTTAATTGAGTTTCTCTCGGAATCCCAAATTCGTCAGTATACCTACCAGTAAGATTATTCTTAGTAAAACAACGTACGCTTTTCTTATGGAAGTATGATCTCTTGCTTGCAACATCTTTTATAGCTGAATCTCGCTCAGCAATGATAAACTGAGTTGCAGTTTTGGTGCTATATGTAATTTCTTCTGTTCCGATAACAACTCGACCATCTCTTTCAGGAAAACCGATTGTAGAGAACACATCAATGCGATCTCCAACTCCAGCATTCTGAGAAAGAGCATTCATCAGGAATGTACGGCGAGCAATCGAGAATTTGCCCTCTTTACTTCCAGGAGAAATAGTCAGAGTGTATAATCTACTACCTTGATATGGTTCACCGACAATATTGTCGATGATTGCAAGAGCAGCTGTCAGTTCTGGGTTATATGGGTCGGGTACTTGTCTAATTTCATTACCAACAACCTCACGGATGTCACCAGAGATAACTTCGACTAGTAAAAGCTCTTTACTATTCCAACCAGACTCCGAACTCTTGAAAACATTCTCTTTCGGATAGAAAATGTCTGGTTTGACACTAAAAAGAATCTGGAAAATGAATTCCAAAGATTGTGGCGTACCTTTGACTTGATAAAAGTCCTTGATACGCTTAACGAGCAAGTTTTTGTTGCTCTGGTCTCTAAGATACTGATATGGGAAACCAGAAGTATATTGCTCTTCGTATTGTTTGATTAATCCTGCCAGCAGCAGGTTGCTTAGGTTGCTAACTTCAGCAAATTGTTTATGGACATCTGTATTACTGTCAACAAAGCTGATATCATTGTATAAATCGCCAATTGTCGTTTTTGCACTATATCCTCTAATGCAATTTTGAAACTGGGTATCGTTTTTAGTCTCATACAGGAAAATTTCCTGATCGATCATTATCAGACCGTTCTTATCAGGAAATCCGTCAGTCTTATCAACTGTAATATGAATGTTTGCTGAACCATCAGCAATTTCTTGCTCTAGGGAACAAGTTTTGACAAGAATTTCAGGAGAGAAGGTATCAACGTCAAGATACTTCTCAAAATTCTGAATAATACTAGTAGGTCCCTCTCCGATAGAGAGTGCTTCGTAGTATTTCGACAGAAAATTAGTTACGAGGGGGTAATCCTCGACAATGAAATCAGGAAGCTGATTTTCAATCAGTGCTGCGAGACTAGGACCTTGCATTTATCAGATTAATGATTCTTTCTTGATTAGGAAGACGCTACTTGTCAAATCTAAAGTTAGATATGCTTCACGGAGTGCATTGATGTCTTTATTTTTAGGAGAGACTCTAAGTTCAATCCTATCGTCATCATACGTTCCCCTGATTATATTTAACCGATTCAACATTACCTCTCCTTTGAGGTAATCAATCGTTCCTTGCTGTGCATTTAGCACAAAACGATCTTTTGTAGTTGCATCGATCTTATAAAGATAGACATTGCCGACTTGATCGTCAGCTAAGTAAACAACATCGTTTGGATAGTCAGCAAGTACAAATCCTGTACTCTGAACTGATGGATCGGTACATCCGCTCCTGACAACATTTTGATAACAGATTTCGTACTGAGCAACAGTGTTCAATACTGGAATGAAATCTTTTCTGAGCGTTACTGAAGTTTCGTTAGATGTAATAGCAGAGTTGGTGGCATCAATGATACCAACAATTCGACTATATTTAAAACGTCCGTTAAATTTCTCTAAATCAGAACTACCTTTATAGCTAGTAAGAGAATTAAGAACCTCAGCTTTAATTTGAGACTCATTGAGAGTCGTTTTAGACTGATTGTAATATACAACCGAATCTAGTTCGACATATGTAATGGAAGGGTCAACGATTTCTGGTGTGACAGAAACCACGGCATACTTCTTAAGTTCTGCCGAAATTAAGTTTTTCGTATATTGCGACAGTTTAGTTGCAAAACGAGGTTTAATTACAATTTTGACTTTTCCGTATTCTGGCGGGTCAGCTTCTTCTCCACCAAAGCAAACAATGTCAGCAATCGCAGGGTAAATACTACGGATAACTGATTCGTAGTCATCTGCGGTAACTGCTCTATTTTGCGCATTGAAAACTTTTGGAGCGTTTCTTTTAATACTATCGATTGATTCAAGTTTTTCTCCTCCTGATGCAGCTGCAACAGTAGTAAGGTTTATTTGCGGTGCATAATTAATATTACCTACTGAATCTTCAATTACAGCAGAAAAGGTGAATACCTGAGCGGCATTAGCAACTTCTCCATTAGTAACGATATAAGAGACTTCAATAAAGTTATTAGTAGTAAGTTTTGTTCCTAATACACCATCTCCAAATATAATTTCATATCTTTCGTCCTCTCCTTCTTGTAAGAAGAAAACATTAGATTCTCCATTATGCCCTATAATATTAGAAGCTAATTGATATTCAGTAATATTTGTATTATCTAAAGTTTCCCTAACAGTTACTTTAATAGTGCTAGTATCAATATTTGGATTCCTTAGGATAAATCTCTGAGGAATAGCAGCATTAAATGTAAAGTTTTCAACTACGTAGTTGCCTTCTTTAATTTCAATATCATTAAAGGTTGCAACATCAAGAGAATCAACACTCGCAATATAGTCTCTTATTGTAATAAAGGAATATGAAACGCCATTAATTCTGGTGAGAAATTGTGAACCTCTAGGAAGGGTAACAATCTCAGGAACGCTAGCGTCAGCTATGTAATTAGCAGTAACGGTAACTATAGCTGTTGGTGCTACCGATGACTTGGGAACATATCCAATTTGCTTTGCCAGAGACACTACGTTGTCTCTCAGAGTGGCGGAAGGCAAGAATGCCTCATTGACTACCATATTGGCGTTAAACGCCGTGTAGTACGTATTATAGGCAAGTAAATCGATCAGAGTCGATAAGGTCGAGCCTTCAAAATCGTAATCAGTAAAATCGCTATTAGATCGCAGGTACTCTTTTAGAGCAGTTTTGACCTGATCAAAATCTAAATTTGCAACCTGAATGTAAGACATTATCGAGTTCTCTCTAAGAAGAAGTCTATTTCGCGTACCTGAACGTCAGTGTTGACACCTATGATTTCAAATGCAAGAACTACATCGAAACCATTGCGCTCGTAGTTTAAGTCAACATCAACCCGAACAAGATCGACTCTTGGTTCATACTTTCTAATGACGTACTCAATTTCCTGACTGATCAGAGAAGCTGTAGCAGCGTCGAGAGGTTCAAACAGATAATTGGCAATATCACTGCCAAGATCGGGTCTATAGAACCTCTCGCCTTTACGAGTAGAAATAATATTGTACAATGCCCTTTTCACTGCAGTTTCACCTGTAGTGTTGAGTACATCCTTAGTAACGGGATTGATACCCATCGAGATGGATAAATCCTTGAATTTAACCTCTCTTGGCATTGTAGTTTAGGGATCTAAGGTATGTATATCAGTTCTCTGACCTTTCTGTAGGAACTGATTTCTTTTCGCTAGATTTTCGCATCAATGCATCAGCCCGTTGATCGGTGATGAGCACCATACCAGATTTCTCAAACTGGTCTGAATAGTCTACAGGTGTCTTTCTCGGAATTGGCATCAATTTGTTCCTATTGGGTAAGCAGGAAAACTTTTTACGGGGTTTTATCCCGACGCTTTATTTATTGTCTGACTCTTCGGGCGTTTTCCAGAAGTAATCATCTGTATCTCCTAGTCTACCCCATCTCACACCGTTCTCAACTTGATAATACTTGGTCGAAACCTTGAAATCAGGTGTCTTGGGTGTATCTGGAGTGATTGACAAGTCATACAACCGCATTCGGTTGTTAGGATATAGAGCAAATTGACCATTGTCGAGCTCAATACAGTTGTGAGACTTATGTTCTTGCGGATTTTCGCTCACATTCGTGTTTGTAACATCACAATCAGAGTGATAGTTGTCCAAAGTGAACAAATATGAACCTTTTTGCTCCCCATAATTGCGGGTATACAAAGAAACGTCCATACTGCCAATGAATTGCTTCTCGACTACCCTCAAACCATAATCCATACAGTTCCAAAACTGCAAATTTGGCAAATCTAAGTCTGGGGTAGGTGTTTCGGGACGACTAACAAAGGCACTGATCGGAAGCTTGTCGTAAAGAGCACCATATTCGGGTAAATATGTCTCAAAATAAAAAGCACGTCCAGGAATCGACTTAGCCGATACCCAAACGCCCTCAACAAACTCACCGTGTCCGTCAATATGGTCTCTAAGATACTCTTTTCGGACCCATACTGTACGGGAAGGTAAATTAATTACTAATTGCATCTAATTCCCACGTAGGTGGATGAAATTGGCAGTACTCATTGAAGATGATTTTCATCTCTTTATCAGTTAGTTCCGCGTTCCTTGCTGCTTTGGGTAAATTCCATTTAGCAGCCCATAACATTTCCATCGATTCGCGGGTATTAGGTCTCACTTACCTTGTCCGCGATACTGTTTTTGCTTAGCATTGCGGGAAGAAGCTGCAAGTTTTGTATTTGCAGACTTGCCTTGACGTGTTTTCTTTGGTTTTGCAGGCATATACCCGCCGATTGATCCATAAAGGGCCATAATTAATCGCAAATAATGTCAGAGTTGTCAGTTGAAGCGCGGTTGTTTTGCAATCCACCTTTACCACCAATTGTTTTGGTGATTGTTGGATCTACATTCACACCTGGAGCAGCTGCATCGATATCGAATGAAGCGTCACCTCCACCGCTACCACCTCCACTGCCGTCTGAACCGCCTGCAAGACCTGCAAGCATACCAGCGATAGTAAAGATACCAGCGGCAGCGCCGATGGCAGCAACAGCACCTAGACCAGCTCCTGCAGCGGCAGTAGCCATAGAGGTTGCTGCGCCTCCACCAGTGCATAATAGCACAGTTGGTGATCCTATGGCAACAGCTGAACCGCAGTTGATTGGATCAGAGATCCTTGCAAGAGGTAATCTAGTGGCACACATCTTTGGAGCAAGTGCTACTAGGATAGCATCCGTCTCTGCATCCAGAGTTTTTGCCGTAGGTACTGGAATTGCGGGAACATCTGTACCAGCCATTACTGTTTTGCAAACAGCTTCCACTTGTCCAGGGTGGCAAGCAGGATTTTCTCCGCAAGGTTTGCAGTGGGGAAGACGGGGTGCCTTGTCGTGCAGCGGTTGAACCTTAGTGACAAGCACTGTTGTGACTAAAGATGGACCATATGTCATCGGTGGCCAACAGATGTGCCCCGTGCAAGTGCCAGTAACTAGACCTAATGCAGCCATTTAAATCCTAGTATGTAATAATGTGTGGTCTCCACGCAGATGTTGAGCAATCGTAGTCTCTTTTCTGCCTCTTTGTATATTTAGAAGCTTTGTTGAACCATCGTTCATAGACTGTTTACCGTCATAATGCGCAATTTCTCTACTATTAGCGTAATTAAATGCCGTGCCACGGTCCTCACCAACAAAAAGACGCGCAATTGCAGTAGCTGGTACTACACTAGGAGCGGAAAATGTCAAAGATGCACCCGCTTGAGTTGTATCAGACTCGTATGTCATCAAAATCGTGCGCTCAGTATTGATAGAATACGTTCCAGCGTCCACTGCATCGGTCATTGTTATTTGATTATTGTTAATATCAATCGCTGCAATACTAATAACGCCGCCACCAGATCCTTTAACTCCTTCAACGCGCAGTCCAGGTGCAACATCCTCAATTTCTGCATTAAAAAGTATTTCGGTAACTGTAACAACAGCTGTTCCGTCAGCAGTAATATTCATTGCAACTCCAGGAATCAATCTTAAAACCTCATTGTATGACATTGCACCTCCATCTAGACTGATACGAACACCAACAAATAGTTTTTCGTAGAAGTCCATTTCAGCAAATCCAACATTTTGGATAAAACGACTATTAGCAGTGATATCTCCAGTACCAGTAATCTCTGGATTAGGCAGATCGATAGTTACAACTGGTTCTTGAACATAACCCTTTCCAGGATTGATTATATTAATTGATGTAACACGACCTTGAGTAACAATAGCTTCCACAGTTGGTGCTCTTCCATCTTCCAAATCAGGAGCATTGAATGAAACGTTAGGTGTATTCATATACCCAAGTCCAATATTGATTGGTCTAACTTCTTCTACACCTTTACCTTCAATATCATAATTGTTCATTTCGATATAACCATACTCAGGAAGATCCGCTGTATCAAAATCTACTACTCTTAACTCACTTTCCTCTGTATTCATAAACTCTGACAGCTGTGCCATTAGAGTATTGTTATCAGGATTCCCCTGTGCATCAACAGCTGCTATTAAATTGTCTCTATGTGTGCTCCAATCAGACTCAATGGTCAAGTCAGTATTGAACGTCTTAGAGAATGCCCCTCCAAAAGAAGGGTTTCCAACTGTAGTAGTTGTTTCTGATTCTGGTGTTCCTGTATCTCCTGGTACATTAGGATCAGGTGGCACCGCAGGATTTGTGGTAGTCTGCGTATATGATGGTGTAGTACAAACCCAGATACCTGTTATTGTAATAGGTAAAACTCTTTCTCCTGTTCTATGGGGATCGTATCTAAAGATAGACCACTTAAGTCGCTCGGATGGTGGCGGAACACTTCTGAATCCGTGAGTATACATCTCTTGAGCTATTTCCACATAAGATACAGTGGGAACAACTGTTTTCATATCATTAAACGCAAGATCCATATAATCTTGTGCAGCGATTGCATAATCAAATGCATCACCTATTTCGCAAAAGAATGTCTTGGACTCTTTAAACATATCGCCACTGTCATTATAATTCGGTTCCAGCTTCTTATTACCGATATCTTCCTCGTCCTCAACGCATTCAACAATCTCTTTATAATTGTTATCGATCTCTGCGCTCTTACTCAGTCCTCTAGTATCAATTTTAAATTTATCTTTATCTAAAGGTACATCACAAATGACGAAATCTTTGATAGCTTCAAAGTAACCCTCAAACCCATCTTTCAATCCCTTCTCAACACATCTATTTCTTTTATTTTTAAGTGGAAGACCCTCACCACCTATCTCCTCTCCAATTATAATTGTCTTTGTTTGAGTGCCACTTTCTCCCTTCTGAGTCCAGGTCTCGCCAGCAATCTCGATAGTACCTAATGCAGTTTGAGCAGTGTCTGGATTATCATCCCACTGCAGCTCTAGTTCAATCTCAACACGTCCTTCAGTTGCAATTGCTAGATTTAATCCGCCACTTCCTCTCGCTTCTCGATTCGGGTCAAATGCAAACTTAGCTGATCCACCGTATACAGTTCTGATGAAGAAACTAGCATTAGCATCATCTCCGTCATTATCTAATAAACGAATAGCAGTTCCACTCTGATCGAGCATCTTTGGTTCGCCACCAGTAGCTACTGCAGCATAACCTGAATCTAAGTTTGCTTCTGCTAAACCTCTAAACGTAATTGGTGTAAAGACAGCATTCTCTAGTGTTGCATCAGTACCTAATAGCGCTACAGCTTTAAACACACCACTGTTAACAGAGTTTGCTCTTGTACTCTGCCTACTACACATATTCTCTTTTGTGCCCCAAGTATCTGTATGTTGATCAGACACTGCTTTCATAAAAGGTTTTAGCTCACAGTCAATAGGACTATCTTTACCATAACTTTTTGTCCATCCATCTAATTGATCGATGTATTCTGTAACGTCCTCACAAACGTCCAGGAGCACGTCGCATTTCGGTGGTAGGTACTTTGTGTACCCAACCTTCTTTGGATAGGTATAGAACCCGCTTATGGTACCAATCAGAGGTACTTGCGATGCAACAAACGTTGGTACTCCCAGAAATGATAATCCAATTGATGATTGAGCTTCAACATCATTGTATCCTGAGATGCACTCGGCGGTCGCCCCGCTGGAAGACCCTGTTACGTTATGCCCAGGAAATCCACCACTCGCTGTACCTTCCTCAAACTCAATAATATGCAAAGCATTCGATTCATTATACCTATGCCAATCCTTTACAGTAGCAGTCGCACCATTTGCTCCTGTCACTGTCTCCCCTGGTTTAAATTCTCCAGCGGGATTGCGAACAGCAACGCGCTCCGTAAAGCTATCGCATATCCATAGCGTATAGTATTGCTCGTCCCCTGTTACATTTATTTTTACGGGAGAATACTGCTGACAATTATCCTCAGTCGTCTGTGCTCCTAATGTTGTCAGATTAAAATAATACTCGAAATACTGTTCGTCCGTATTAATACCAAGACGTGGAATAGTTTCTTCGGACGAAAAGAATCCTCTACCGAGAAATCCAAACCCTCCGCCAATTGGTGATCCATATGGTGACGTGATTGTTAAACCACCCTCAGCACCATATGGACTCGATCCATATGTAAATCCAGGTCTACCTGTACCGTACGTCATAACCCTATTTCTTGCCTCAGTTCAATTGCTTGTACACGCTTCTCTAAATCCTCTAAGTACTTCCCTAACGGTTCGTGCTCAGTACGCCCTGGACGCTTAAAGAAAAACTTTGACCCTGACATAGCTCCAGGTACTTGCTTGATCTCTTCTTCAAGTTGCTTGACTCTTGCTTCAAGTTCCTTGATATAATTTCTCATCATCCTAGGATCATCTGTGATCTCAGGTGGCGTTTGGATTGACTTTGACGACTCTTGCATTTGGTTTCGTTTTTTTGATGGATAGCAGATTTCTCTCTGCGGTTTCAATTGACCTGAAATGATGTGCTAGCTCAGGGTCGGGACTCCAACTAGAATCCTCCTTCCAATATATCATACCCTTCACAAAATTACCAACGTGTGGTGCTGCTATCGTCCAATACTGTTTACGTGCCATTCCAAAAAACCTCTAAGGGCGTTTTTTACTTGGGAAAAATATTTTTTATTCCTTCAATATTTAGCTGTCGAATTCGGTTCGTTATAGATTGCCCTACACGAATTCTCTATACAAACCCCCCCCTTTAATTAACAGTTAGCGGGGGGACAGTTGTTGTTACTTAGTGCTGTACCTATTTGCAATACTTAGCGTCTACCTGGCAGAACTGCTCCATTCTCGCATCCTGCATTTCAGAGACAGAGGTGATGACGTTGGTGCCGATGACGGTTCCGAATGCCAGGACAGAGAAGAGGAGGATGATTCGCATTTGGTTGCTTTGCTTTCTAGAATTCTACAGGGTCAGGGGTCAGTCCCTGTCGCTGATGTTCCACCTAGTGAATTGGCACTCCTCTACGGGTTGACCGTCTCGGAAGGCAGCACGGATCAGAGCACGGCGGCGTGATTCTTCCTTCTCTTGATCAAGGCAGCGTTGAGCGATGGAAGCGAGTCGATCGGATGATGCCAAGATGCCGTTGCCGTAGTTTTTCATTTGGTTGCTTTGCTGTTGTGAATAGTCTACCATATCTTCAGACGATGCGGCGTCCGTGGTAACGGATCTCTGATGATGTGAGCGTGGCACCGATGCGGGGATCTTTGGCGTTGCCGTTGCGCTTGCCTTCGTACTGCTTGGCAACCTTAGGCAGGAGCAGAGACAGCACGGTGTCTGAATCCATCACCCAGATCTCAGCAACACGACACCCCTCATACCTGGCATAATAGTGGCGAGCATAGCAACCAATCTTATGATCGATCAGATATGCCTCTTGATCCTCCCAACTAGGTTGGACGCTGATGCCGTTATACGTGGCACTGATCGTCTTGCCTATGGTAGACTTGTACTCCACAGGGGTGCCGTCTGCCTCGTAGGCATCAGCGCCGCTGTAGCTGTCTGCTACCGTGTGACCTAGTAGGCACGCCATATGGATCTCACGACTGCGAGCATATGACATCGGGTCGCCTGCCTTCAGTTCGTCCGCTGCTTTGTACAGGGCATCGAATGCCTCTAGGTACTGCTTCTGAGCTTCGGTGAGGGTGACGCCGTTGGTTGTGCTGTAGGTCATCGGTTGCTTTGTTTGGTTGCTTGTGCTTACAATAGTCGATCAGGGGGGAGAGTCATCCCCCTGTGTGACAGTTCAGAGTTCGGCTAGCATCTCGTCCATCTCATCCGTGTCCACATCGTCAGACAACCAGCTGATGCCATCCCCTGTGATATACTCGCCATACTCATCAATCCAACGCTTTGCCCACTTGCGATACCCTAGATTCTGGTTTGCTTTGGCGTGACGGTAGATCGTCTCATCGTTGCCGATCCACAGAGCGACGTTCCAAGTGGCGTGGTTTGCCCATCCGTTCATTTGGTTTCCTCGTTTGGTTGTTGAGTAAAGTCTACAGGGTCAGGGGTAGGAATCTAGTAGCTTTGTGGCAGTTCGCTACGTGTCCCATATGGACCGCCCATCGCTGGACCGTCTCCCTCTTCCTTGGGTCGTACCATAGCAGCGGCAGAATGGAGAGAATCCGATGCTGTGATCTGGATCCCCTCCCTGATGCTTTCATTAGTGACGACAGCACCTGCAGCGAAAGCGGCAGCGTATGAAAGAATTTTAAGCATTTGGGTTTGGTTTGTTTGCTTGTGTGTATACTAGACGATCAAAGGCAGTCGTCTATAGCTTTAAAGACACTTCGCACATCGTCCATCTCATCGGAGATATCGTCACGATCAAACAAAGCATCTTCAATCAATGCCTCCAATGATGCATCCCTGCTGGCAGTGTCAAAGATCTCACCAGCACAATCCTGAATTTCGTTCCACATAATTTTGTCGTAATGAAGGGCAATTGAACAGGGGTCGGAATAGGTCACAGAATGCCTAGGGCAACTGCTTCCATTACGTCGCCATACTCTCCGACGATTTCACCGAAGGAATCACGGATGTATGCATACTTACCAGATTCATCGTGCATAGCGTAGCAGATGTCCATAGCACGGTCGATGTCCGTGGTGAACTCGGTCTCCCCTAGTGCAGGGCAGTTGATTTCGTAGGTTTCGTTTGTCATACAGACAGTATGGCAGATTTTGGGGCGTTTAGGGGAAAAGGGTTGACACTTCGTCAACTGTCACAGCGGCGCTGAATTCGGCGTTGTAACGTGAGACAATGTAAGATAGATCTTTTGAGTCTAGATCTTTGTACATAGTGTGGAGGGTGTCGATGTAAGGTTCGCCTGGTACTTCTTTCATTCGATGTACAACAAGCTCCTTAATCAGACTGTCTCTAGTGATAGTCATTAGAGTGAATGTGTGATGGGGATATTTAGTCCCCATCATAATGTGATCAAGCGAAGAGATAACCAGACTCGAAAGGTTTCACTTCGTTGTTGTCACGAATGAACCACTGAAAGTCTTTCTGAAAGACACCATCAGTGAGTGCATCACAGAACTCATTGATGATAACATTCAAGCGAGACTTGGTGGTGTTAGACTGCCAACCGCCATCAAAGATGCGAACATTGTTATCAGTCACGGTTGCAATGTGATTGCCGTGAAGATAAACTAGTGAAGCATTGTTGTCGTTAGTGAAAACCTCGGTGTTAGCAGACTTCCAGCACTTGTTTGCTTGGATGGCGGCGAGCATTTGGGATTCGATCTTACGCATTTGGTGTCGGAGTTGTTTGACTTGAGATTAGTATGGCACCGATCAGGGTGCTTTGCAAGCGATAGTGGACACTAGGTCAACTGTCCACGGGCGGCTGAATCAGTTTGTGTTACTTAGTCTCCACTAATTCCTGCTGATATGACATAAATTGCTCCTCTGTTGCTTCATCCACTGCCTCTTGAATCACTTGATAGATGTAATCAACGTTGCCTACATCATCAAAGATACGTGCAATCAGTGCAGGATTTTCTACCTGTTGATCATAATCAACCTCACCATCTTCATCCTTTACGTGTATATCTTCCTTGGTATAAATCCACGCTGCACATTCTGCATCCTCTCCCTGTTCTTTGATCATCGATGATACTCGGTCTTGAAGTTGCTTGAGAGTGTAGTTCAAAATGATACGAATTCATTTGATGTATACACTATGGCATAAAAAAAGGGGTCTTGCAACCCCTAGTGGACAGCTTAGAAACTGTCATATCAAATAGTTTTCCACAGGTTTCTGATGTAATGTGGAGCACTGTGACGGTCTAGTCACCGACCACAACAGCATCAGATGGCATTGTGCTACCTGTGAAACCGTCCCAACCCTTCTCAGTCATATCATCAGTGAGCTCTAGAATGTAATCTAGTTTTAGATTAGTCATACTAACTCTTTGATTAATAAACTTACCAATTGATACATCTTCTCTTTGAATTGTATCTTCTTCTGTTTCTAAAATGTTATCTTCTTCATCTCTATCTTGTTCAGCTTCTAGTTTACCACAGAGTTGCATAAAAGCTGACTGAAATTCATCTAAGTCTTCACATTTATATCCATATTGCTTACTAGTATTGCTTTTGTATACTAGTTTAACAACAGAACTATCATAGTCTAGTTCCATATATTCAATAGCTGAACTAGGTAGTTCTTCGTACTTAGTAGTCATAGTAGTCTTAGTTATAGTAGTATTATACCATACTATAGGTATAGTATACGTGTAGTGTGGTTAAAGTTTAAAAAGTAAGATTTTAACTTTTTGAACTTTCTTAATTTCTTATCTTTTTGAGTTTTTTGACTTTTTGGGATTTTGAACTTTCTGAGTTTCTTGACTTTCGGTAGATTGCGTGCTAAGACCCCAACAGTCCCGCAGCTAACCGTAGATAACTCATAGTATACGAAGAATAGAACACACTAGGTATGTTTATTTAACCATTTAGTTTTCCACAGGTTTTTCCACAACCTTTTCCACAGGCACTGTATAGTAACTGTGGAGACACTAGGTGGTGACTAGGGAGCTGCTGTGCGGAGCACTACAGTATATTGTTCTAATGATTGGTTAATGTTAGAGTATTTGGTTTGTATGTAAGGTGAGACGAATAGTTGTTTGAATGTAGTAGTTTTAATGATACGTATGTCATTAGTGGATAGTTTACCCCATCTACAGTAAGCGAAGAGTAGTGTATAAGCTGTTAGTATCATTTGTATTGATCTAACACTTGAGCAATGATTTTAATAGACTCTTGAAACTCTTCAGCATCTTGTCCACCTTGTACGATGTATGCTAGTTCTTCTAGTGCATCATCAACAGTTAGTCTATTGTTTAACGTTTCACGGTAGTGTGCAACAGCGAGCATTTCTTCGTGAGTCATTGCCTTATAGGTTGATGGTGTCATTATACAGGAGATGGGGGTGAGTGTCAACTAGTATCTAGTAGGGATATTCTTAGATTGTGTCACTTGTTCTTGTGTCACAGTGTTGTCTAGATCAGTAGGGCGTTGACCTAAGATGAGAGACTGTACGACCTTCGCCTTTTTAATGTTATTATCCATTGCGTTAATAGATCTAGTGATGCACTCATTGATATCATCATACATTTCAGTTGATGTTGATAGGGGATCACAGATGTATGCATCTAGGATAATTTGTAGTTCAGCTTTCAGTTGTTGGGAAGACATAGTATTTGTAATGGGTGAAAGGTTTAGGGTGATGTAAGGTTAGGAACTTAATAGCGTGTTCTTCACATTGAAACCAAGCTATACGTTTTTCAGACTTAAGTTCAACTCTATAAGGGAAGGTAGGATGAGGGAATAGTTTAAGTTCCCGTGATCTAGTAGGTTTAAACTCTAGTTTCTTTACCTTCGCTTTCCGAGTTGTACCAGAACTCTTCTTTGTCTTTTTCTGTTGCTGTGGTGATGTTAGGGTTGATAGGTTTTGGTTTAAGGACTGCTGTGTTTTTACCTTGGGTGCTGGTTTGGTTTTGTTCGAGGTAGTTTTTGATGAGGGCTTTAAAGTCTTCTTTGGTGTAGGTGTTGAGGATGCTTTCTTTCGGGTCTGTTTCATCCCAGTCGATGTTGAAGCTTCCGTCTTCGTTTTGCGTGACATCAATCATTGCCTAGTTAAATAGATGTAATTGAACGTATTCTACTATGAGTTGTCGAAATTGCCAAGAGGTTGACCTGGATGATCTTGAAGATCAGATGTTTGCTCATTTGATAACAGAAATGGAAGAAGGCTTTACAGTGAAGCTAGATGATGGTACAATCATTATCTTCGATAGTTTTGCGGAAGCAAAGGAGTTTATTTTTGATGGCGGATTACGCTAGAGAAGTAATAGAACATCGTACTGAGCACGATACATTAATTAGAGAGTATCCTAATCATATACCACCACAAGTGTGTGATATGATTTGTGACTACACTGATCGCATTGAAGCAGGTCAGGAGCTTGGTGATATCCATCGAGATAATGATACCTTCATCCGTAAAGATATCCAGTATTGGATGACTGAAGATTGCAATCCACGGTTACGTAATAGTATACTGAAAGGATGGGGTAAACTAATGAAGAATCAATATCTAAATGAGTTTACACAGCTTGGATTGAATGATTTCTGGATGAGTGCAGTTAAGATTCAGAAGACATATGCTGGTGGTGGATTTCATCGTTGGCACTATGATAACAATGGATTTGTAGTAATGGAACGTGAGTTTGTCATTACTTCATACCTTAATGATGTACATAATGGTGGAGAGACAGAGTTTCTTTATCAAGGTGTACGTGTGAAACCAGAGAAGGGAAAGACTGTAGTATTTCCAGCTGGTTATACACATATGCATAGAGGAAATCCCCCAATCGGTGGTACAAAATACATTGCAACAACGTGGGGGAATAGAATTCCTCGCATTGATGATAGAACAGAAGACCCAAGTATGGGTCATTATATCCGTCCTGCTGATCATATCATTGATCAGTATGGTGCTGGTGGATACGGTTAGAAATCCGTATCGTATTTACTATAGAGATAAGCTAGCACCTCATCTCTATATTCTAGTAACTCGTTATAACACACTTGGTTGTGTGCACATTGACGAAGTGCAGAATCTGGTTTGTATACTGATTCAATAAACAAACCCAATGCACGTCTACGTTTATCTTCCTTACATTCATCAGTCATTTATGATCTCCTCTTGTCAAATAAGTGTATTGATTGCTCGCCATCAAGATAAGCTAAGATAGCATTGGTGCGATTTAAGTGATCCTGAAAGTAATCCTGTAAACTGTACAATCTTGTCCTGAGATCCGACACGAAGTCGTATGGAGTAAACTCTGTATCGTTTGTAATGTACTCCAACAGTATGTCATCCAGTGAACCCATCAGGTGCTCACGATATTTATCCTTCGGTGTTACTGATTCGTCCGAGTTCGTGTCCGAGGTAGAGGTAGAGGTCTCCACACTTGGTGTGATGACTACGCTCGATGGTTTTTTGTTGGGACTTTGAGAGGAACTGGAGGGCATCTGTGAGGACTTTAATTTCATTGGAGGAAAGAAGGACTGGTTGACGCATAACAATAATAAGTCAATGACATTATAACATAGAAGCTTCTATAATGTCTAACATCTCTCCACACTCATCAGCAGTGTCCTCATCAGCTAACACTGCATAATCCTCAACTGCATCAGCGAGGATTTCCATCTGGACCTTAGTTAGTGTGATAGTATATTCCATCAACCCACTGCCATTGGAGTGTACTCAGAGCGAGGCATCTGAGACATATTGTATCCATTAACTGTAGCACCGTTAGCGATGCGTGTCTCCCACTCGTTACGTGCTGTGAGTGATGTCACTGTGCTGTAGGACTTGAGACCGTTAGCATTCCAGGTGACACGCTTCTGGAAACGCTTGACGATCACGTCATCACCTTCAGCGATGAATGCCTCAGGGAAGAAATCAACTGTGCAGACGTTGTTGGAGATTTGCATTTGAGTGGGGTTGTTTGGTATGTACTTATTATAGCGGGTCAGCGGGTCAGCGCAGCCCGTGTTGGGACACTTCGACAGGTGTCATAGCCTGGACAGTGAGACGCTTCCATCCACGCACGTCGCGAATGCCTTCGATCATCTCGCTCACAACACGCTCCAGTTGACGCTCACGACCCTGGACAGTGGTGCACTTGCCACACTTGCGGAACAGTTCGCTCACAGTGCTGTCTTCGTTGGTGATGAAGATGTGGTAGTGTGTGTGCTTGACTTGGGTGACTGCCATTGGGTGCCTTGCTGATGTACTTATTATAGCGTGTGGAGTGGATCAGACCATACGGACTGTGACACTATGAGTACCGTCCTTATCCAGCTGACGGCAGAGCAATTCGGAATGTATGCTACGTGCCAACTGCTGGTCAAGCGTCTCGTAGCACACTTCACCCTCTTCAGGAGTGACAGCATTGATCTGATAGTAGGAACCGATCATCAGTAGAGTTCTCCGTCTTTAGCTTTGGGGAAGGAATGCACAATCTCCACAATAGTCTGAACCATCTCACCTTGCGCATCTGCTGGCAGTGCGGTGACATAGAGCAGACCGAGACCGCAGATGAAGGTTGATAGCAACCAAGATTTGCGCATCAGTGGGTTTCTTGCGTATGTACCTATTATAATGCCCCCATCACGAAGTGACAGGGGCTCTGTGCCAGCTCTTTAACTGAACACTGGTAGGACATCGATGCACGTTATAGTGGGATCCTTAGCAAGGTTCTCCATAAGGTGCTCAACAGACTCAAGATCATATAATACCACTGATTGGCGAGCGGTAAATCCACTTTTTTTCTTCGGTTGTCTCCACTGTACGCTCCACTTCATTGATTTTAGTGATGTAATTGTTTGTATAGGACCACCTCTGACCTGTCGTACCCCAACGAATCCACGAAAAAGATGCGTCTTGATACTGTTGGAGCGGAAGTCCTGGTGTGTTGAACACGGAACGCACTAACGTATAGTCATATTCATTGACTAGGTAGCGCATTTGTCCTTCAACAGTGCTGGGATCACACCCATAATTGCTACAGAATGTACCAAGACCCTTGATACGTCCCGCAGATGTCCACTGAAGAAGACCAAATCCTCCGCTCGTGTTCTTATAGCAGTCCATATAGGATACTGCTAGCGTAGGAAAGTAACCCTCACACGCTAGCGGGTTGAATTGTGATTCTTGTTTAATGTTACCAAGAATAACAGCAGCTGCATTTTTATCTGTGACGCCATCTTCTTGTAGGACATTTAAAACGGTGTTTTCAACAGGACTGCAAAGGGCACAAACAAGGGCAATTGGTGCAAGGGGACTAGTCATAGGTTCTAGGGGTGTTGTAGGGGATTATAGAGGGGTCTCACGAGACCTGCTCGAAGTCTTCAATCTGATCTACACTCACACGATGCTCACCAGCAATCATATAATAATGATTAGGGGTGCCATTCTCTTGCTCTTGTATACCAAGATACTTGAGTTCAGAGTCTTCAAAGTTGTGCTCACGCATTACAGCTTGTATCTTGAGATGCAAGAGTTCGTTCTTCTGAGGTACCAACATAGACCTTGTGCAATTGTGTAAGTGAAGTGATCTTTTTTTCGGGATGTACCACGCATTCCTTCCATTTATAACGTGGTACGACTACACACGTAATGTTATAGGGACAGCGTGCAAATTCATCTTGGAGCTCACATTTGATGGTGACGGTGATGTAATCATCATCCACAAACCATACCATACCACTGATGTTACAGTGGGGGACATCTAACCAGTCTCCAATCTCAAACATCAGCTGTGAATAGGTGCAGTGATAGTATCTTTGACATAACAGCTCTTACCTGTCAACCATTTAGGATACTCTGCATCTTCCATTGCAAGTAGACATTGCATCTGATTGTCAAAATAGTATACATCGTGCCAATGGTTACTATATTCTCTCTTCTCTTGCAGACGATAGTCAGGCTCACCATTCTCTAGTGTGCCACACGAGACAAAGCGGAAACCGTCACGCTCAAGGATGGTTTTGGTCACAATACGTGCAATCATTGGATCAAGGGATAGTTTAATAGAAAATAGTTTGAATGTCAACGATACAGGTAACCACCTGCCCAGTCACAATTCTCAAACAACCACTCACGCTCGGTGATGATTAAGAGATTAAAGCGCACACCCTTAGCAGGTGCTTTGTATGATGCTGGCTTGTATACTTCACCTGTCTTCTTGTCAATGAATGCGTGCACTGATTCAGTTTGACCATTGACGCACTGCATCACTTTGTGATACTTACGACCAGAAGAGATCAACGCATAAGAATAGTTCTGACCATTAGGATGTGAACGCTGATGAGACTGTTGCAGTGCATCGCACAACATCAAACCATACTTAGTGACGTTGAGTTGGTTGGTGTTGCGAGCATCTTGTGCTGCGCAGTATGTAGCGAAGTCAGTGGTCATTGCGTTGTCCCTCGATTACCTTTGTATTATACAGCTGATGGGTGGTCAGTCATCGGTGTCTGTGCCACCTTCTGAACTGGTCACCTTGCCGTAGTCTAGCTCAGCATCGTAGGCAGAATTGAATGCATCACACAAAAACTTGAGTGAGGGATCCTCTTGTGGTTTTGGTACAGCACCACGCTTACGGAGCTGTCTCCACGTCTGTGCAGGTTTGTGAGCACGCTGAGCACGGTAGAAGGGTTCAAGAGCAGCAGCATCCTTGACGCTGAGTGTGTGGCGAGGAGGGAGGGTGCCTTGTGTCACAGGTCAATTGCGAATGATCATAGTATACAACAAAAAACCCCCGCCAGTGGCAGGGGTGGACAGTTCACGAATCGGCACTAATTAATTTGTTTAGGATGGAATCGCTGTATCGTAGTTGAACTGTACGAAACACCTCACGCTTTTGCATATCAGTAGATTCACTAAACTTCAATGCAACCATCTGTTCAGAGAACATAGTACGATAGGTTCGGATCATCTCTTTAAGATGACCCCGCTCCTCCAACGTGAGAGAAATCTCACGACATTGCATCATATCTTCGGTTGGTTGAGGAATAGAATGTGCGCCCATTTACTTTTTTAGCAACGCACACATTATATCACGACTGCTTGTATTGTTGCAAGTCTTTTGTGCGAACCGTGAATGTTCCTTCGTTATCCACATTAGCTACGGTGTTACCAGCATACGTTGACCACGATCCATTTGCACTGGTGCTACCCCAGTAGAATCTAGTCCCATCATAGTATGATGCTGTGCCAAGTTGATCCAGTTCGATAGAAAACAGAGCTTTACCTGTGATTGTGAGTGAGAAGTCAGTTGCATCCCAATATACAAACTGCGAACCAACCTCGGTGTATGCACTATCTTTATTAGACATATCCAAGGGCAACTTAGCAGTCAAGATCTGACGATCATTGGGAGTACCAGAGTTAGCACAGGTTGATGCAACCATCAATGTACCATATTGTGGTCCAAGTACAGCAATACCACCTGGTTGAGTGATACCAGACGTACTGATCTTACCTGCTCGTGTGATGTTAGCAGCATCAGGTGTTCTTCTGTATCCATTAGTACGCTCAGGCAGTGATGCAGTAGTTAACTCCAACACATATGAGTCAAGCTGAGAGAACTGATTGGTGACAGACAATGCTGCAAACAATCTATCTTGATACGAACCTCTAGTGTAGAACGTGCTAACAGCATCAGTCTGGATAGTAGACTCACTATCTCTCTTGTCATCACGTGAACCACTGTTATCATCCAATTGCTGGATTCCAGGAGTTTCCACAAATCCAAAGCGCAAGTCTTTAACGATGTCAGCACCATTACCATTGTTAATAACAAACGATGTTGAGCTGTGAGGACCATCATTATGTGACTTAGAACCACCAGCGCGTCTTCTAATATTACCAACAATCACAACAGCATTGGTGTCACCTGCTTGAGTTTCATCACCACCAACAGCAAACTTAAGACCGAAATCATTGAGCTGTTTATCATAATCATCAACACCCTTGCTGAATGCAAATGTCGAGAGTCTTAGATCATCACCAACAATGTATGCCCAGTTCTCACTAGCAGTTGTAACAGGAGTAATTCCATTCCATTTAGTTACACCGTACATACCACGTGTGGTTGTACCTGTACTGTCGTAAGTCTTACCTGCGTAACCAACATACAAGCGGTTGCCATCAGTACTATTGACTTGAGTAACATCGATGCCAAACACACCATCAACAGCGTTACCTGATTGAGCACCACCCAGTAGAATAGTTCCACTGCTGTTACCCATACCAACAACAGTAGCACCACCTGAACCAGTAATACTGAGAGGAATAGAAGCTATAGCTCCATACTGTGTATTAGTACCACTAGAGGTTCGTGAGTAATGACCACCAATAAACAATACTGCAGTATTAGATGTATCTAAAGTGACAGCACAAGCGTGGATCTGGAAGTTCTCTGTTGCTGTGTCGAGTGTGGTAGCATCAGAATTGACATACTGATAATCCCACTGGAATGTCATATCCTTATTGTAACAAGTGATATAACCACAACCAAAGTTGTTGCTGTTAGTTGTATCAGCAGTCCAACCAACTGTATAGATGTTACCAACTTCATCCACACATACATCTTTAGGGTAAGTGTTAAAGCCCGTGTCATAGATACGAGACTCAACACCACCAGTAGGAGTGTGACGAGTTAGCAATTGCTTGCGCAGTCCAGTGTTACCATCCCAATACTGAGATACAGATACCATTGCATTGAAATTCTCTTGCTTAGATATCTCTTGTATATCACCTAGAACACCAGCAGCATTAGACTTGGCGTAACTAGAAACATCGAAGTCTGTCTTTGCATTGTCAGTGTTAACTGTCTGGTCAACATAAACATATGCACCACAAGACTTCTGTACTTCAATTGCACTAGTCTCTGTAGTCTCTTCATATGTTTGTAAGAAGATGTTAGAAGAGCTTCTACGATCAGCACGATCCCATTGTCTATTGGAAGTGCTATCAATCTGCAGGTTAGTTGTTGGTCCCTGCCATAAGAATCTACCAGCATATGTACCATTATCCAATGTCACTAATCTAGCACCAGATGCCATCCAAGCATTGTAATTTCCTTGTGTACTTACGTTGCCAAGACTTGTGGGGTTAGTTGCATTGCTTGCGTGTGTATTCCACAGAGCACAACATCTTAGCAGCTTATATGTTTCAAGGTTAGTAGCATTAGTGATGGTAGTATCATACTTTGTTTCTTCCCAACATCTAACAGTACTAGCAGGAGTATATGAGAATCTTCTAGTTACATTATGCTCCGCATCTTCGACAAGGATAGGACCAATCAGGTCACCATTGTGAGGCAGCTTGAGGATTACATTATCAATGTAGTTACCAACTGTACCTATCATTCTATCACTGAACGTACGAGCAGTGAGAATCATATTGTTGAACGCATCAAAGTTAATGCTATCCAACAACACACCACCATCAGTTAGTGGTTCGTACTCATACTTAGGTTTCTCAGTTGGACTTGAGACTACATCTTTCAGCCCTCTAACTTCTCTGATGTAATCAATAGTTCCATCAAATTTGATTTTTGCAACAAATCCAAAGTAACTAAGTTTGTTAGTATATGTACTTCCTGAAGGACCGTGGTTTGATAAAACTACGTTTCCTACGTAATAGATACCATTTGCAAAAACCTTACTATCAGCAAAGTGGATATCTGCAGTGAATGCAGTGCCTCTATCATTAGTACTACCATTGTTAAAGTAGTTGTTCATATCCCTAATGCTAGAATTAGGAACTGCAAAGAATGTTCTTACCCAATCAATTGCATTGGTGCCAATGTTCTTCTTATTCAGCTGAATAAGGTTAGAGTGACGACCTATCTGTACACGAGTAGACTGTGGTTGATTATCTCTACTAGCGGTATATCTACCAAGAATAACGTTTGGTGCTGGAGTTAGACCACCAGTGGAAACATATTCGTAAACTGTACCTTCTGATGTAGGCTCTGGTTCAACCTTACAAACTTTGACTGGTGCAGTACCATCCTTAGCATACCAAGTAAAATCAAAGTCATCATTATCCCAGTCAACACGCATAAATGCGCCAGTGTTGCCAGTGTTAATGTTATCAGTGGTAGTACCAGTATCAAATAGTCCGAGATAATTAGAAGCAGTTTGGTTCTTATATAATTCTTCTTTGTTAGTTCCAGTCCAAGGAATCAACAACTTACCATCTTTATCAAGGGTGATCTTTGCATTCTGATCCCACCCACCAGGATACACTAATTCTTTCGCTTGCACAGCTACCCCATTGAAGGGAATCTGAAGTGCTTGCAATGTACTACGAGACTTTGATAGATCTGTAGTGGTAGCATTACCTGCTACTAGGATATAAAATTTCTCATTGGCAATATCAATTGCAATGTTTGATGTTGATTGTGGACGCCCACCAAATGCAGGACCGTCAAGTGAGAATGCTTCATAGCTTTCTTCACCACCAAATGCATATCCAAGATTAACTAGGTTATCAGTTGTAGGATTAACAAAGTTACTCTGAGAGTCGTGCATCGTATCCTGTTGAGGATGACGAGGTTCGCTTGATTCAAATCCAGTACCACGATATGATCTTACCTTAGTAATCTTAAGATCAGGTGCACCCATCTTGGCAGTACACATCTCACTGCTAGTATCATTTCTATTCTCAAACACATTAGCGTGTTCAAAATTATTTGATACGTTGAGATTATTGATTGATGCAGGATATGTTGCAGAGTTAGATGAATTCCAGATGTTCTCCCATACTCTGTTACCAGCAGAGCTGATCTTCATAATATGATAGGTCGCATCATTGGTGGAGTCATTCCACCCAACGTTGGAATAATTAAAACGCTTTAAGTTATAGTTATTGACACCGTTCTCATTTGTGGTCACCATAAAACAGACAAAGATACTATTGTCTGTTGTGTTACAAGCTAAAGCACAGGGATATACATTATTGGCAGATGAAAATGTATACTGCCAAGAAACAGCACCAATAGCACCAATCTTGGCAACTACAGTGTTGTATAAACCAGTAAGAGTATTTCTTTCTCCATTAACAGTGTACACCTCACCAGATGATGAGGTGGCGACATCATACATTCCAGATGGTTGTCTATAACTGGAATTATCGTGTGTGTCGCGCTTTGCTTCTACAAGGGTATAGAAATTTCCGCCGCCACCAGACGACATCATCCCTTTAGCTGCGAATAAAGGCATTTATCAGAACTCCTGACCAGATGTGAACCCGTAGTAAACAGTACCGCCGTTAAATGTGGTAAAGAGGAAAATGTCAGTCGCGTTAGGGTTAGATGAAACAGTAGGAACCACTGCACCTGCCCATTTAACAGTTCTGCCAACAAATGTACTTAGATCAACAGTTCTACCGCCAGTACTATCTTGTGTCAACACAAGAACAAAGCTGGTAGATGCACCTGCTTGCTCTCCAGTAACCTGGAAAGTGGTAATATCCTCAGTAAGACTAACTGTATGGATAGCAGACTGAGACAGGTCAATAGAAACATTGCCTGTGCCAATTGAATCTAGAACGACAGTTTCAGAATAAGATGCGACGTGAACTCTAGCAGGATTTGATCCAACCAAATGAGTGAAGTAATCAGCACTTTCATCCCATACTACTTTAGAGTTTAGTGACGTGCCTCGCTCAACTTCGACACCAGCAACACCATCAGCGTGAGTAACACCAGCTCCAGTCTCACCACTGTTCAGAACAATTGTGTTGTCTGCAATTGTTGTGTTAGTGGTATCAACTGTTGTAGTTGTTCCACTGACAGTGAGATTACCTGTAATAGTGGCATTGGGTGCTGTAAGTGTATCAGTCGCAGCATCATAACTGAATCCTGTTTCTCCACCAAACCCAGTGCCAGATTTATATTGTACTTGACCATCTGCATCACCACCTGAAGCAGACTCAGTACCACGTGCTAAGTATTCCCAGTGCGAATCAACCGCATTGTTTGTAGATGGTACGTTTCCAGTAGTGTCCGTGACACAAATATATGCAGAGGTAGTAGCACCGTCATAATAACTAACGGCATCATCTATCTCATAAGCGGTGGCACCAGCGTAAGTACCTCTCCACTTAATTTTAATCTTGCCAACATCGATTGTGAGAGCCATCTAACTCAAGGATACTTGTTCTCTTAGTTTATTTATGGGCTATTAGATTGTATAGTAGACAAAACAACGTTTGTACGTGCCTTGACAAGGGTCGCCATAAGAACCATTGTTAGAATTTACAGTAACTTCAGATACACCACCATTAGATAGTAATTGTGATCCAGAATTACATCCACCAGTGGATGCAGTTATGGTCTGAGTTGCATCTTGCTGCTGCGATGTTAATCCACTCCAACTTGCATTAGGTGTGCCATACGATTCAAATTGTTTAGCAATTAGAGTAGAACCAATCTGTCTTTGAGTGAAGTCTCTAGTTTCACCATCAATAGTAATAGTGAAACTAAATGTTGACCCAAAATCTGAAGCTCTTAAAGTATAATTATTACCCTCATTCACCTGGTTTCCTGCATATCCAAATGCTGAGGTAGTTCCAGAAAGAACTAACTCATAAGCTCCATTTGTCCCTAATGACAATCCAGGTAAGAGATTGCCATCTAAACGATATACATCAACATTCTCTGCTATAACAAAAGATACTATAGATCCAGTTGATTGTTGAGGAAGTGCCGCATTATTAGCATAATTCCAAGAAAGTGGACCCAAATTAGCTCCACCACCACCAGATCCTGCTGCAAAAATAACACCTTTTGAAAAACCAATCGGAGGACTCATTGGAAATCTAATCCTCCAACAAAACCAAGCCAAGAAAGACCATTGTTAGTAGTAGATAGAGTAACAACATCAATTCTACCTGAAGTTGTGGACATCGTAGGAATTGTACCACTTGCCCATTTAGTATTGGTTGGCCAAGCTACACTGTAACTACCGTTAGATGTCATTACCAATGTAATAGAGACAGCACGAGAGTTTTCAGGTAGAGTAACAGTCATAGAACTGATGATCTCTGTCCGTGTAATAGTAAACACAGAAGCAGTTGTTGCATCAAGATCGACTACTCCAGAAGCGATAGTAACATTACTTACAGCTTCATCAAAGCAACCATTAATTCTAATTGGAGTATTAACTTGCAATAAAGCAGAGGTCAGCATAAACTTGTTAGTACCACCCAGATCCATATTGACCGTAGGAGCACTAGTATCTGCATTAGATAAAGTAAAGACACCACCGTCATTAACCAAGGAAACTGGTTCATTTCTTAGTGAGTTTTTATGTAAATGAACACCAGATTTTTGTGCCTGTGATGTGTTTGGCATCACCTCAATGAACGTACCAAATGCATTGGTATGATCAGATCTAAAGCGAGCGACTACATCATCTGCAGTTGCAGTTGCAATTGATTTAACGTCCAATCGTACAGCAGGCACAGATGTACCAACACCAACACGATCATTGGTTGAATCAAACATCAAACCACTAGTTTTAACAGAAAATCCTGTACTAGAAGCTATAGTAGTGGCAGTGATAGTAGCAGGCAATCTTGCGTTATCAATAGTGCCACTAGTGATTTGAGGTCCACTAATATTATATGTGAGCTGATTAGCACCTTCCCAGATACTACTAGCACGGAACGTTCCCGTAACATCCAGATCATATGCAGGAGATCCTGCAGCACTACCAGTCACTGCAATCGAAGGAACTGAGAGAAGATCAGTAGCAGGATCAAATGTAAATCCAGCTTCAGCACCCAGTGCTAAACCAGATCGATACTGAACCTGATTAGATGTGGTACCACCAGGTTGCAAACCACCAGCGAGACCACCACCAGCAAATAGATTCCAGTAACCAGTGTTTACTGTACCAGTGACTGATGGTCCTTGATTTGTATGTGCAGCAACGCAAATGTAAGTACTAACGGTACTTCCGTCGTCATACCATACTAGATCATCAACCACATAGTCTGTGGAAGATGACCAGTTGCCTTGCCAAGTAAGTTTAATCTTACCAACGTCGATGAAAAATTCTGCCATTTATCTTACTGTGACGACAAGATGCCCACTACTATCTATATTGAATTCCAGACCGCTTGGTGCGAAGAACTGGTGTGTATTCAAATTAGATGAATATTCGGCATAAGAAACGTTTGTTTGTCTACCAGCATATACAATTGTTAAGTTTGTATCACCTGGTTGAGGTTTGCGAATGATGTAATAATCACCAGCATCACCAGACTCTTTCCAGTTTGCACCGTTATAAGTCTTGAATGTACTTTGAGCAGTATTATAGAATACTTGACCCACTGTGGGTGCTGCAGGATCAACAGCACCACTGATATCAATCTTAGGTGATGTTACAGCGCCATTATCAAGTTTAGATGTCTCTACAGCACTGTCACGCATTGTAGCTGCAGTAACTGCTTGAGATCCAGGGGTTTGATTCAATTTAGGTTCAGTTACAGCTCCATTTTGGAGGTTATCTGTAATAATACCACCCTGAGCAATTTTAGCTGCAGTGACAGCATCATCTGCAAGTTTTGGTGTCGTTACACTTAGGTTAATGATCTTATTGGTTGACACCGAAAGATCATCTAGTGTGTCTGTCTGGACTCTTGTGAAGTCTTGCAGCGTACCAGTTGCGGTTGAAGGCGACTGGAATACATACCCTGCTGAATAAGCAGAGTAGATGCTGCTATTATAATAACGAACCCTAACGTAATAGTTAGTGGAAGGACGAATAGAGTCAAGAGGAATTGGGAATGTAGTTTTGTTTGTATTATCTTCTGTTGCAACGATCACTAGATTGGCGAAAGCTGCATCAGTTGCAACTTGCCAGTCACTATTAATGTGTGATTGTGTCGTTGATTGTGTAGCAACAAATGGTGATGTAACCACGTCTAGTCTATCGTAGATAGTAGATTCAATAACACTACTAACAAACGGACACTGTATTTCTCCAGGAACAGCAACAGTATTAAACTGTACAGGTTCTGACCATTCAGAATACCAATACTGTGCCTGCAAGTCAACATACTCGTAACGAACACGTACAAAGTATGTCTTAGCTTCTTCTAGGATACCTAAAGAAAGAGTGAGACTTGTCTTATTGTTAATGTCATTCTGTGCTCTATGTACAAGACCACTAGTATTATCAATCTGTGGTGATGGTGCACCAGATGCTCCAGGTGCACTGCCTGAGCTGCTACCAAATGTAGGAGAAAATGCAACTTCCCAGGTACTTGATACGTGAGTAGCACCATTACTACCAGTAAATCCACTGGATGTAATTGTAGGTGTAATGATTACATTAGAAGCATCAGCTACAGGAGAAAGAATAGCAGGACGATTAATCTTAGGGTTAACATTAATCTGAGTGTCAGTATAGAATGATACTGGACTACTATAACTTGAGTACGTACCCAGGTTATCCTTATATCTTATTCTCACATAATATAGATTATTATATGAAAGAGTTTGTGGAGTATATTGCGTCAGACTTGAGGGTGAATCGATCAGCTCCTCAACTATAGTAGTAAAGAGAAGATCGCTAGCGATCTGCCAATCAGTTCTAGTGTGAGTATTACCACCAACAAATGCAGATGATGTAATAACAGGAATCAATGGGGTTGGAGAAGAGATAGTAACAACAGGTGTTTCAATTGGAAGACCCGTGTTAAATTCTGCTACCTGTGACCAGTTAGAAATCTCAGATGCATCATCGCGATGTCTAACACGAACATAATAGAACGTGTCAGATACTAACGTAGCAGCTGGAATTGTCAGACTATTTAAGTTGACAGTATCATTCTGATTGTAAACTAATGATGCTGATGAGAAGGTATCCGATGTGGCGACTTGCCAGTCTGTCGAGTCGTGAGTACCAACTCCAGCTTCCCCAAAGAACGTTGTAGCGTTCAATGTGGGAGTTAGGGAAGATGGTGACGGAATGCTTCCCAACGCTGGTGGGTAAATTAATGCCATTTTGCTTGTTTGCTATACTTTAATTTATGCGCAAGTGGGGTTACAATCGCCTAGGTAAGAGAACAGAACTGGCCACGGAGCAGGGATCTGGAAGTCCAATGCTCTAGGTGCAATTCCATCAGTTACCTTAATTTGTGCAACACCTTCCATACCGATGATCGGTTGTTCACCGTGACCACGGTCGCGGAGGGGTTTAATGAAGTTACAGAAGTAATCATTAGATGGTGTAATGCAAGCACCGTTAGAGGTGTATGCAAAATCATAAGTGTGGTCCTGGCAAGGATCAGCAACTGCCACAAGGTTAATCAAGTCAACCAAATCGAATGGAGACTCAACCAGCTCCACCCACAATGTGTAGACCTTTTGAGTACCACGTGCAGGGAAGATAGCAGGTTGAATGTCATTCTTAACAGAGAAGTCAACAGGAAGGTTGACGTTAGTGTCACCACGGAAAGGACACTCGCGAAGTACTCCAGTTGCCGCGGCCAATTGACCACTATAAGTAGAGAAGTCGCCAGTATTAACAATCGTAGGAGCGTTAGCGTGGGCAGGATTATTTGTAGTGTAAACAGTTCTAGTACCACTATCAACGTTTTCCATATAAGGGAACTCATTGATCAGACGCAATCTCCAGGTAAACTGACCAGCATCGATTGTGTAAGAGACCGTCACATCTTGTGACTGGTTGTTACTCACAGTCAGATTCTGTGCACCTTTGTAGTAATCTTGTACTTGCAAGGTGTTGATGTCAATGTAAGGCAGTGCACTCAAAGGTGCAGGACCCACGTCAATAACGAAAGAGCGAACTAAGACGTTACCAAAGTAATCGCCACAAGTCAGAGTAGTATCAACGAAGCCTTGATCGTGACGCAGATAACCATTAGAAACGGTACCAGTCCAACCATTAGCATACTCATACCACCACATACCCATTTCAGGTGGGTTAGCAATAGCACTGATTTCGTTCGACACAGAAGATAATGCATCGCCATTACCAACCACAACTTGATAAGCATACGGGTCATTTACACCACTTGGGATGCCCTTACAAGGAAGGTCAGTAACACGAAGCACAGTACCATCGTTTGCCAACGGAGGCTGTAGTTGTGAAGAAGATTGAACAGGAATTTCAATCTGAGGACCACCATAGTTCACACGAAGTGGGAAGTCTTCATCGAATGAAACGTAGTTCGCTTCGTAGATGCTAGCACCATCGAGAACACAAGAAGAATGATATGCAGTAGTATTGTTACCGTAATCTCTCCTGGATCTATAATGTGGTGACTTGAGAGGAACATAAGTAGAACTGGTGTTAGCAACAGTGTCCCAGTTATAGGACTTAACGCCAGTAGAAGTATCATAACTATAAAGCTTTCTGTACCAGTTGAACTCGATGTTTTGGTCAGTACAAACAAGATTCACTGGGTAACGACCATCCTTAGGGGATTTGTTACTAGACTGATACGGTAACGTGTTAGGGAAGTGTGTTAAAGCACCATACTCAGTCACAACAGAGTAAGAACTCGAAGTGATTGATGTAGCGCCAGATTCCATTGTCAGCAGAGGTTGTGCAGGAACTGCAGGGATATTAGTAAGACCAAGCTGTAACGTATTGGAAAGCAATGCATTGAATACGCTGGTGAAATCAAGGTGCTGTGTAGCAAATGTAGTACCACCTGCCTGACCGAAGTAGAAGACAGAACCAGCTTGAGCTTCATCAACGATAAGATCGACCCAAGCACCTGGTGTGCCAGGAGTACCGTAACGTCTAACGTTAGTGCCAATGTATGCACTACCAGTAGCAGATTCTCTCATTTCTAGGTTCTTACCAACCCAGGAAGCATCGCTAATATCAAAGCGATACGTAGCACCTTTGGGTACTTCAAACACAGTAGAACCAGACTCGTTAATGACAGTAGCATAGTCATTACCAGTAGCAACTAGATTGAATGTCAAGCGATAACGCATCTTGAGGCGGAAGAAATCTTGATCATAATTCCACCATTTGTTAACAATGAGGAAAGAGATTGCAATTTCGTGTCCTGTGACATCTTCAAAAGTCTCATTGTAAGAGTAGAATTGATCTCTCGCTGCCAAATTATTCTCGAACCAATCGCCTTCTTCAATCTGACAAGATTGACCAGCAGCAACAGGACCAGTAGAATACTCGTTAATGTTATGCCATATGAAACCTGCACCTTTATCTCCCCAAATTTGCCACTGAGGAAGATAATCAAATTGAGTATTTTCATAACCAGTTTGATATGCAAGAACACTGAATGACTTATAGCTCAGAGGACGTGAATACCACTTATTCTCTTCCCAGATAAGATCATCATTAGGTTGTCCGTCTTTCTTAGTGACAGTCAAGTAATCAATTGTTCTCGAAGCACCACCAGTCTTCAGCGCAACATTCTGTACTGTAACAGTAGTGTTAGTAAGCTGAATAGTATACTCTTGAGTCTGACCAGAAATATTTTCTTCTACAGTCAGTGTCAAGTCAAGGGTTGTGTTGTTGATCAACGTACCACTCAAGACACCAGTTTCGGTATCGAATGCAAGACCAGTACCAACAATAGAATCACCAGTCAGTGAATAATCTCTATCGAGAATTGTCTCTGCAGCATATGTTCTTAAGAAAGAAACACCAAGCTGAAGGTTGATAACATCACCGATGTTAAATGTACCCAAAGCACCTGCAGGTGTGTACCACGTGGTCAACAGGTTGATATAAGGAGAGAACAGACCGCGAACATAACCGCCATCAACACCCTTATCTGTAGGAAGGTAAACGATCTCATCACCTTCACCATTTCCAGCATCTTCTTGAGCTTCAGTCTGGAAATATAGTTTGTTGCCAACAGGATTTTCATCCATCCAGCGTTGGATACCATCAGCACGTTGATGAGTACCGTTCAAATTAGCAATCTTGATCAGATTGCCACCAGTTTCAGACTGAACACCAGTAAACTGAGCAGCATCAGGTTCAATTGTAATTCTGCTGTTAGCAGTATCAACATCAGTAATGGTTTGCCAGTATCTCTGAAGCACGTTGAATTGCACACCACCAATGTCATAGACATAGGAGGATCCTTCTACAGCATTACCACCAGGATAGACAGGATCTGAGTAGAAGTAGTCACCCATTATGTAAGGATATGCAGGAGCTCCATTCTGATCTTCAGTGATGAAGTAAGCATAGGTTCCATTCGGATAGTCAGGTGTCACACAGTAGCGACCATTTCTGCTATCAACGTCACCGATGATAATACGCTCACCCATATTAGAGTGATTGTAGCAGAAGTAGTACAACACGTGGGGAGCATTTGATGCAGGAGTATACTCAATGCTTCTCAAAGTAGCAGTGTCAAATCCTGCGACATATTCAGAATATGTTACTACAACATCTTCCAACTTGTACACAACACCGATTGTATAAACAGCGTTAACATCACCAGGAGACGATCCTGCAACGTGCCAACCTTGTGCTTGAGCATCACCATTAGTTGATAGCAGCATCATATGGCTGGTATTTGAACTATCAGAAAGGTTAAAGGTATACTTTCTACCTTTCTTAAAGTTAAATGATGGTTTCTCAGCAGAACCACTTAATGTTCCACCAGAGATATAATAGCGACCACCACTACCACTAACAGTAGCAGCTGCAGCTTGAACATTGTAAGTAATGTCAGTAATATTATCTTCTTCGCTACCACCTTGGAATTCAAAGTCTTCGTTAAAAGATCCAATAGGATAGGTTGTTTTGTCTGGACGTGATCCAAACATATCAGGAACTCTATTCTCTAGTTTCGGCAGATATGCAGGCTTCATACGAATAACCGCACTGCTATTGTCATCACGATCAGAATAACCGTAAGGACCATAGATTGGATAACCGTCAAATGTCATACCAAGAATCTTGGAGTGACCGTTAGTATGACGCTTGTAATCACCCTGAACATTGCTGTTCACGACAGATTGATTACCCATACGTGGATGATTCACACAGACATAATACAGCAATGCAGGAGAGTTTTGAGGAACAACGATTGTAACCGTACGAGTAGTAGCACTATTGAAGCTATTGCTGAAAGTAACAGCATCAACTGCAGCACCATCCAATCTGTAAGTAACACCATCGCTATAACGAACACCACCATTATGAATACCATCATCAGTGGTGGAGAAGTACATCGGGTGATTATCATTAGAAGAATCACTTAGATCAAAGATGTAAGTGTTACCTCTAGTGAAGTCCAGTTGTGGAGCTTCAACGTTAACGGTGTACGTATCACCACGGAGTACATAGTTATTAAGACTACCTTGATTGTAGTAAGGAGCTGATGCTGACTTAGTATCAGTGGTAATAATATAGTTAACAGTACGATATCCTAGATCGTAGTAAGATTGAGACAGATAGTTAGAACCAGAAACAGCAACGGTGCCGTATGCACTCAACAGTTTGCTTGAGTTATAACCATAAACGTTAGCAGCACTTGGATAACCACCATAAGAGTCTTCACCCACGAGGTTACCATTAGTAACTGTATTGTATGTCCAACCAGGAGTAGGACCATTCTCGAAGGAATAGTGATACAGGAATGTACCAGTAGTAGTAATACCGAAAGCATTTACACTGCGTAAAGGCTTCATCTCTACCAAGCTGGCAGATGCATAGTTAGTACCACCTCTCCAGTTAAAGTTCTGGTTAAAGGATTGCTTATCAATACTATTTGGGTTACCTGCAGTAATAGCAATCTGTGCAACAGATGTTGCTTGCACACCACCACTAACGTTTGGAGGATTAATAGTAACAGTAGGAGAAGTTGTGTATCCAGAACCCTGTTCAATCAAGTTAAGACCAGAAACATAACCATCTAGCACTGAGATATTAGGAGATGCTACTGTACCAACACCGCCGCCACCACTAAATGTGATGTTAGCGTAAGTATAACCAACACCTTGATCAGTTACATTAATAGTATCAACTACACCAATTTGTGTACCAATCGTACACACAGAAGATGCAGGTTGCTCAAAGATTGGGTTTTGCGGTGCAGTGTCAGCTTCAGTGACTGGTTCGCCGTAGTACCTATCTCCTAGAATATATGGGAATGCAGGATTAGCAGAAGCATCGAATGTAGTGAAGTATGCATATGTGCCGCCAGGGAATTCAGGAGTGACACAGTAGCGACCATTGCAACGATCTAAGTTGCCACCACCAAGGTACTGATAGTCTTCCACAAATGAACCCATCGGATATGCCGTAGTAGACGGAGCATAACCAACTGGTTCAGTCAGAGTAATCGTACCTGTCATTGCCTGATGATTTTCGCAGACGTAATAATAAGTTCCAGGGGCTGTAGTTGTAGTACTCCACAACAACGTAGCATTGTAGCTACCATTGTTAACAACACCAGCAACAACTTGTGCAGGGTTATAAGGTGCAGGAACTTTCTGAATCCAGAAAGGATGAGTAATTGTAGTTCCACCGCCACCACCAGCAGACTGGATAGTGATAGTACCGACCATACCGCCGTGATACTCACACTGATAATAGTAAGTACCAGCAGAACCAATACCTGGAGTCCAAGCGACAGTACCAGACTGAGTACCTTGATTACTAACACCAGAGATTTGATTGCCAGTACCAGTACCAGCTGCAGTTTTTAGATAGAATGGGTGACCAGATGCAGACACCGTGAAGTTAATAGTATCACCTTCATAGAATGTCAGACTAGGATCAGATCCACTAACGTTGCCAGTTCTATCAGAACCAGAGACAGTGTAATCACTAAAACCACTTGCAGTAACAACTAAGTTATAAGTTGCAGGTGTACTACCACCGCCACCACCAGTAGTATAAGAAGCATTGACGTTGAACACAAGGTTGTCGCCAATGTTAGCAGCGATTGCAATATCACTACCAATTGCTTCTCCAGTAAAATCAAAGTCTAAGCTATCATCAGCAGTAACACCCCAGGTGTACGTAGATCCACTATATTGTGTCCCATCACGCTCTCCCTTAACACCCCAAGAACTTTGCATTCTTGAAAGTGTGGTGGGTGAACCAGGACTTGAATAACCAATAGGACCGTAGATTGGATAACCATCGTATGCATAACCAATCACAGGAGAGTGATGAGTTGCATTAATAATATCTGCAGTTGTATGCGAAGGAAGAGCTGCAGTGTTTGTAGTTGTAGTCACAGATGCAGCATTGCCGTATCCAGAATACAATGAGCAGTAGTAGTAGAGATTAGGGGTGTCAGGTTGAACTTGAAGATATAAACCTGTACCAGATACACCGTCACCAGGTGTACCTTGATAACGATATCCAATCTCGTATGCAACACCGCCTTGAGTATGCACACCATCCTGAGTTTCAGAGATTCTGAAAGGATAACCAGCGTTACTTACATCACTCTGATCAAAGTAATAAGTATTACCTTCAGTGAGAATGATATTAGGTGTCAGACCATTGTTAAGGTAGTACTTGTTACCACCACCAGGATCATTAATGGTTACAGTATAGGTTGTAGAAGAACCTTTCCAAGTATTAACTAAGAAATTACCTGTAATGTAGTGATACATACCAGAACCATCTACAACACCGCTACCATTATCAGCGCCAAATGCAGTAGAGTTGAAAATTTTGTTGAAGGTATATCCATCAGGACAACCAGTACCATCAGGCAAATCAACATTCAAACCGTGCGAAAGATGACGCAGTTGTACACCATTCAGCGCCATACCAATAGAAGGTTGAGCTAAAGTAGATGTAGGAGATTCATCGGAAATATTTCTACCACCACGATAAACCCAGGTATGGTTGTAAGACTGACCTGTAATAGTATTGGAGTTATTGCTATTTGGGAAAGCTCCATACAATGCAGGTTGAGGCAGGTTATCTGCAATAACCGTCAGCAATCTTGTAGTCTGATTCAGTGACGAAGAGGTAGTAGAACCACCGCCAGACACGAAAGAACTATCAGGAGCGTGGATAGTGTTACCTTGATTAGCTGCAGCAGAGATTGCAATGCCAACAGTAGGTGCCTCAGAATATCCTGATCCAGGATTAGAAATATTAACCGCACTAACGATACCATCAGTAATGACAGCTACAGCAGTAGCACCAGATCCACCACCACCAGTAAATGTAACTGCAGGAAGGTTTAGAGGATTATAACCAGAACCACCATTAGTAACCGTAACAGAATCAATACCACCACCAGTTAGAGAGATAACAGCTGTTGCAGTTGCGCCAGTACCATCACCAGCGATATCAACAGTAGGAGCTTCGGTATATCCAGCACCACTTTGATCAACGTTGATGCTTGTAATATTACCACCAGTCAGTGTGATGTCTGCGGTTGCAGTTGCACCAGTACCGCCACCACCAGTAAATGCAACAGATGGGACAATAGTATAACCAGAACCTTGATTCTGGATAGACAAGGTAGAAACATAACCAGTAGTACCACCAGAAGGGAATACACCAGCAAGACCAGGAGCAGGATCGTTATCAGTGACAAGATTCAACAATCCGCCAGCTTGATAATATGCTGCTGTCGGTGATCCATCACTACTAACCCAAACGTCAGTGATGATATCCACTGAAGGAACTGCCTCAGGGATACGGAACTGCATCTTATCACCAACAGTAGCATCGAATCTAGAGAATTCACTACCCAATGTGATAGACATTTCATTGGTGCCAGCACCAACAGCAATGTAAGTATTGATGCCATCGAGAGTAATCTCATCGATGTCATTAGTAGGATAAACGTTTACACTACCACCACCATATTCTTCACCAACAGCGGATTGCGTTCTCTCGTAATCCCAATCAATTTCTCTACGAATCCACTCTTTAGCAAGTTTAGGAACAGATTTGCCTTCATATGTTGCTCTGTTCTCATATCCTTTCTTGCCCAAATACTGCGCGATAACGCCAGCAGTCAGAGGACCAGAGAATGAAGTACCACGAATATAAGCATAATAAATGGAACCAACAGAGCTGTAAGAACTGTTGGTGTTCCAATAATACTGAGGGCAGTAAATTGATTCTCCAGGACCACTGGTGGTAACACCAGTACCATAGTTTGAGAATCCTGAGAATGTATTATTATATGCCGTAGCACCGACAGAAATCTTGTCGCTAATACCCTCCATATTATATCTGTAGTCCTGAGGACCAGCAGTACGAGGACCAGGATTAAACTTAGCTTGGAATCCACCGTACTTAAAGTTATAACCGTAACCGTTACCAGCAGAGCGAACGAATACGATTCCGTTTTCTACACAAAGATTTTCATAGTCGTCCATAGCAGTGTCTGCTTCATATGAACCACTATCGAATCCAGGTTCGTTCTGAGGAACGTAACGATAGACTTCAGACGGAATAGTACCAACACCCAGAGAAGCATTGATAATAGCTGGTCTAGTACTTCCTTTATAGTTAGGATGAGCAGGATCGTTATGGTTGATGATTGCTAGTAGAGCAAACACATATGTGGACAATAGACCACTACCAGCGCTGTTCTGACATTTCAGTGCATAGAATCTAGTCTTACGTGCAACACCGTGCTCCAGACCACCAATTAGAATGGCACATTGACTACCGTGACCATTGTCATCTTCGTTAGAGTTTGCCTCACCATTTACAGTGTATCCTGAATTGTATCCAGGAACTTCATAGACACGATATTCAGCCTGATTAATAGCAGTATTGTAGTCATCAGCATAATCAGGGTGGAATAGTTCAGGGTGCAAGTTAGCACCAGTAACGTTAGTAGGACGTGATGCACCACGAATACCAGTATCAATAACATAACAGTCAACACCCTCACCGTGCTCGGTGTAAGAGTACAGACCATAATTCAGTGAATTTTGTTGCTGAGTGATACGTGCAAGATACCACTTACTAAAGATTGCGACTTTACAATGATCGGTAGCATTTAAGAATCCACCGCCACGCAAACCAACTCTTGAGGTTTCGTTAGCATAAAGATAAAGCTGCTGCGGAGTTGTCTGCGAAACAGTTAGTGTTACTTCAGCACCAGTGGTACCAGGAGTAGCAGTTCTGGAGACACCAACCACATAGTTAGTACCGCCATTATGAGTACCATCAGGAGTCTCAGAGAAAGCTAAAGTATAACCAAAGTTAGAGTTATCAGAAACATCAATAACTAATTCGTGTCCAGGAAAAACATATGTCAGGTCAGGAGCTTGTGATCCGTTGATGTATAACTTAGGACCACTAGTAGTATTAACAACAGTAGCAGCGATTGAATACTGAGTACCAGAACCAACGTTATAAGGAATAACGTTGCCGTAATCGCTAGGTTTAATTTGACGTGCTAGCGCATCAATGTCTTCGTTGTCAGTTGATAAAGACTCTGCAATTGCTCTTCTATCAAAAGAACCACCTTGCACATCAACTTCTTCTAATCCATATGTCTGTGAATCATCAGTTTCTACCCCCGTTAGGTAAATTTCTCTATCCCAAACAGCTCCAATAACCTCAGGGAATTCATCTCCCTTTAATATTTGTACAAAGTTATCGTCTTTTACGTCGAAATCTAAGAATAAAGTCTTAAGACGACTCAGATCTTCGGTGTTCTGAAGTGATGTAAAACGCTGTTTCGCTCTTTCGATGACAGCGCTGGCTTGATTTTCCTTAGAAATTCTCGCAATAATTCTATTGCTCATTGCACGAATTGAATACAGTACTTTCCCTGAAAGTTATTTATGATCTCAGATCGCCTTTAGTTCGTAGTAAATGCATTTTCTGTTCGTCTATGATTCTAACCATTTCCCATTCAGGAGAATCTGGACTGTATTCTGTATTAGTAATACATTCTTGCATTCTTGCAAATGCCAGACGATCCATAGGATCTTTGAGTCTAGACTGAGCCCAAAGCACTGCTACTTTCCTTTCACCAGCAGTTACAGGTTTAACTCTATGTGGTATTCCAGTAGGGTAACTAAATGCCCACCCTGCTGGTAACTTAACACTAATCAGTTCAGTGCCAAGTTTAATCTCCAATTCCCCACCTTCATAGTCTTCATTTAAAAAAACTGTGGTACTAACATCAGATCGTAAATCTTGATTAGAACCCATATGTGCGTGATCGGTATGCCAATCATAATGGCATCCTACACCATACTTACAAAAATGTGGTAACGTATAAGCACAGCTCAGCATTGAGTCGCGTACAACATCACAATTATCCATAGAACCTTCCAATATACTCCAGCACGCATATGCAGACTGTTTGTCTATTTGGAAATTATTCTTTACTCGTTTATCGCTACTGCCAGATTCTTTACCATCCTCCCAGGTACCAGCATCACAAAGATTTAATATATGCCCGACTTGGACGGAATTCAAAAGTTCATAACGATAAAACATAATTAAGAGGGTTTAGTAGGCCAACCAGTAAAGTTTTCAGGATCGTAGGGATCATCTGTTTGAGCAGCAGGAAGATCTCTAAGTAATGTACGATATGCTGCCCATTCAGCTTTTTTCTCATCAGTAAGAGGAGAATCAGCCATCTGGGTCCAATCACAATCAAGTAGACGAGTGTGTCTCGCGTGCTTCAATGTTTTCATATTCTCAGGAACACCTTCGGTAAGGTATCTGTGAGCATCAAATTGTTCTTCTACAACTGCCGCCTCAGCTGCAATATGCTCTGCCGTAAGTTCTTCTAGTCTAGTCCTAAGAGCATTGTAAATCTTATCTGCTTCTGCCGTACTAGGACCACCATTCAGAGGCGTTTTATTATAGTTACTAGGAATCTCTCCAGAACACTCTGTGTTCTCTGTGATATAAAAAGATGGTGAGATAATTCCGTCCCCATCATCTGAAGATAACCAATAGTACATCATCTCAAATTGATCAACACCAGGAACATCCCAAATGCCAACCAAAAGAGGTGCCACTAATGTATTATATTCTTCGCCAATATCAAAGAAGAGAGTAGTTCCAAAAGGAGCGTGGTACGTACCAATCACCTTCTGAATATTGTTAATAACTAATGCTGCTTTTCCAAAATCTCTTGCCATTTTATGCGTTGTGATAGTACCAACCAGTCAAGATATATTTATTGCCTTTTAATACTGTATTTCCTCTGTGGGGATGCGTAAAACCAGCTGGCCAAACTACAACAGTTCCTGCAGGAGGTTTAACCCGACGTTTTTGCATCAAAAACTCAGTCTCACCAGCTTCATAATCATCATTCAAATATATCGCCCACGCCAAACACCGAGAAGAATGGTTAAGACCCATAGCCTCATAATGCCAGACGTGATATCCACCACCTTCCTCTGTTTTTTGCAACTTGATGCAACTACTAATCAGTGATTCGCCTGCAAGCTGTGGAAACTCACCAATGTAATGTTCAACAGTTGATGCCAAATATTGATTAGTGCATTGCTGCAACTCAAGATTTTGATGAGTAATCAGGGTTTGTTTATCATATCTACCCTGCTTCCCTTGAGGAAACTGAAATCTACCGTCAGCAATATCACCGTTATCCATTGAGGATCCGATAACACTAGCGTGAGATTCTAGATCATCAAACCAATCAATATATTTCTGACACTCGGATTTGGGCATAAAACTATCCCAAACACCAATAAAATCATCAAAGTTTGATTTAGTCAAGTTCTCATCGAGCATCAGCTCTAGAGGACGAATAGGTGTAATGTCCATTAATTAAACGATTTTAAGTCCGCATTCTGTGTAGTTACCCTCAAGACCACCATAGGTTGCCCTGAGAGCAATTTCATTGCTGGTACCAACTCCGATACCATTAGCATCATTATAGATCGCAGTGTTCAGATCTGTCAAGTTATTGTATGTGGTACCGAAATTATTGATGAAGTTGTTCATCCAACCATCAAAGGCAACAGCATCAGGTCTTCTATCAAGAATAACCTGATAACTACCGAGAATTTGCGTACCAATCTGACCGTATGTAAATGTACCTACAGCTGTAGTATTTGCATATGAAGAATTGGTAGTCTGAACAAAGTATCGATTCTGACCAGCGTTAAATGCGTTAAGGGTACCATCATTATACTTGAGATAACCAAAGAATGTGTCACCATAACCTGCAGCACTTGTACCCGTACCAGTGGTGCAATTCACGGTCACTGTTACTTCAGCATCAGCAACTCCTGCAGGACCAGACACATCGATATCATAGAGTGTAGTCTCTGTCGGAGAAACAGTAGTAGTACCACTAACAGTAGATGCACCGAAACTAGAACTTACAACAGTAGTAGCATCTGTAGATGTCCAAGTCAAAGTAGACGTGGAAACAGGATTTGTTGCTCCAGTGCCAATCTCAAGGACAGCTGGTACAGCAGATAGGACAACTGTAGGTAGTTGAGTTACGGATATAGTAACATTTTCCGTAGTAGTACCAGCAGCATTTGTAGCAGCAATAATAAATTGTGTACTAACATCTGGCGATATACTGATGGTAGTTCCACCCAGAGATGTCAAAGAATTCCATATTGTATTTGCAGGAACGGAAGAGTACGTAACACTATCAGCTCCACTAATCGTAAGTTCAATTTGTGCGCCAGGATCAGCACCTATATTAATAGAATTAATATCAGATGTCATCGTTACTACTGGTTGAGCAAGAGGATTGACCGTAACAGTTATATTCTCTGTAGTAGATCCATTCGCATTACTCAACGTAACGTAGTACGAAGTGTCTGCCGTAAGTTGAACGTCAGCAAAAGCTTCTTTAGGATCATTGACTCCAGGAATGTCACTGCCAACAAATGTATCAGAATCTGGAGAAGCGTATTGAACACGTGTAAATCCATTATAATCAATTGTCTGTGGTGTCGCTGTAAGAGCGATCGTTGGTGCTGCACCAATATTAAGTGTAACGGGAATAGTTGCTGTTGTCTGACCATATGCATTACTAACAGTAACTGAATATGTTATATCAGCAGTTGGAATAATAGAAATTGTTTCACCTGTCGGGACAGTAGCACCAAAGTTAGATCCGACAAGAGATGTTGCACCAGGAGCAGCATAAGTAATGCTTGTGGCGCTTCCAGGTTCGACAAGAGAAGGTAGTGCCGATATCGTAACTACTGGAGCAACAGCATATGTTACGCTGGCAGTTCCTGTTTTAACTAAGTTAGTACCATCATAAATTTCAATCGTATAATTAGCAGCTGTCCCACCTAATGCAGGACCTTCAAGTACCATCGATACAGTATCACCAACAATATATCCACTCTTAGTATTGGTACCTGTGCCCTGCACATTAATTGGTGTGGCACCAACATCAGCTCCACTAGTCTTCTTGACAAGGACGGTAAAACTATAAACACCATCACAATCTGTAATCTGGAAAGATGTTGCAACAGTTCCAGATGCAGTGGCAACTGTTTCATCTAGAGGTCCAAAATCACCAGGAACGTTATCTCCAGTATCAGCTGGTGGTGCAGGTGCAACATATGCTGCAGCACTTACGCCCAAGAAAATCATATAAGCTGTTTCTTGATAGGAAGGAGTAATCGTAGGGTCAGCATTCAAACCAACACTGACACCTAAAGTAAATGATACATTATCAGCATTTGCCTGTTGCGAACCAGTAGTAAGTCCTACAGATCCACCACCAGCTTTAGCTTCAAGAATGCAATCTCCAGTGTTTTCTTGGCATTGACCTATGTTGTTAATATCTCCGTTAAGGAATGCAGCTCTCCACGCATCAATACCGCCTCGTTGTGCTTCCCAAGCTGTGCCCAAGTGAGCGTTACCAGCATTGGCTCCGATCGAATCGCCAAAACTTCTATGATAAGAAGTAGTAGCCCATATAGTACCGCTAAAAGCTATCCAATGCGCGTGAGGTTGTGATGTAAAAGCTCTATTACCTGCAGTAGCTGCAGCTAGATCTTGAAAATTTGAAGTGTGCGCAACGTTGGAATTACTTTTAACCCCAGTTTCACCATTTCCAGGACTGGTTCTATCAAGAGTTTTACTATTACCACTTCCAGTATTAGTTACAATTGCTTTTCCCGTAGGGTCGTGACTATGAGATGGATAGTTTTGCGCCGTGTGATTAGAAGTATGTCCACTATTCACCTTCAAGATACTGTTTGCAACCAAAGAGGTGGCAATAGTAGGCGATGTTTTATTTAAAGTAATGCTAGGGTTGCCAATAACTTGCACTCTAGCGGCAACATCAGAAATACGCATAACGTTTTTACCGCCATACGTTCCACATACATTCGTACCATAACCACTCGGACCACCTAAGTGAGCTTCCAATTGTGGAGATGAACTAACTTCTGGTCTAAGTCTACCTGTACCAATAGCTTTTTTATCTCTCAGGTCTGGTACTTTATACTTTCCACTAAGTTGTCCATAAATCGTACCACTAGCAGTGCCACCATAGGTATTACCAATAATTTGATACAATCCATAAAACTCATTAGGATCTAATTCTCTGCCATTACATTCTTGCCATCCTGCAGGAGCAAAATAATCTCCATTGCTATCTTTCGGCATCATACAAATGGTGCCTACTTGAACTCCAGTCCAAGATGCTTGTGTTTGAGAGTAATACTTTGACATCAGATTTTAATGATATACTCTAAAATTAAGTATGGTGTTGTTAAATGATCTAAAGATTTTCTAGCATCTGCCTGGATGTTAGCAGTTGCACTAGATCCGTTATAATTAATGGTAGTCGCAGCTCTAGTATACTGTAAGTTGTTCTCTACAGAACCGCCAGTGACTGTATGATTATGTGTAATATTTGCACCACTGTGAGTGACCGTAGTTGTACTAGTTTGATACTTCACAATGTCAATTGAAGTACTATCCTGAAGGTCATTATCAAAACCTTCATCTCTCATATCAGATTCATACCACACGTCATTGTGAGTGTGAGCAGCAGTTTTTCCAATATCAATTGTATTTGTTGTCGATGTCCCGTTATTTTCAATGGCAAAAGTTGGTTGCCCAGAAATATTAGCTGTATAAACACTATCTTCAATGGTTCCGCTCATTGTTGTAGTAACCACTGATGCTATGCTAGCAACATATCCTATACCAGCTCTTTCATAAATGCCGCCAGAAACATTGTTGCCCATAAATTCCTGCCCAGCTGAACTGTTAGGAACTAAGACTTTAGCACCTAGATTAGGAACTGCAAAACTACCTCCAGTAAAGTTGCCATCCGAATCAAACGTAGGGTTAATCAAAACTGAAGAATCTATTCCAGGATTAAAAGCACATCCAGGAACACCAGATCCTCCTGATGGACCAACCCCAATAACTCTAGCTAAACCAGGAAAATCTTGAGCTTGATAAACTTTGCCATCGCAACGTAAGTATCCACCAGGGACACGTTCTAATAAGTTTGCATCAGATTGACATTCCTTTGAAAAAGGAACAATCACTCCAGGTGCAACACCTTGAGCTCCTCTAATATTAGCATATACTTTCGCCATTGGTTGTGATGCCCTAAGATATTTAGTAAGCTTTAATCATATAAACTGCTGTTTGATGCGGTTGAGTAAAGTCCAAAACGGCATTACCCATACTATCATAATTATTAACCGACATATTATCAGAATTATAAGTATCAGAGTACGAATTAATTGCCATACTTCCCTTATCAATTACAATCTGCATTGACTCGTGACCGTGAGCTTGGGGTGGTTTAGTCATTCTATTATTTTCAAAATCATTAGGACCACCAATTTTAACACCAGCACCCTGTCTGTTGATAATAGATCTAGCAGTTTGAAATGTAATATCACTACCACTTTCACCAGAAGGGTTTCCAGTATGCTGAGAATTTAACGCTTTAATATTAGGATTATGCCCGTGACCAGGAAGGTTTTCGAGACTCATCATCCTACTTTGATAATGAATTTGTTTTCTAAAAATCGAATTAGAACTTGTCATCTGACCAGTAGCATTTCCAGTTAAGGTCGATGAACTATATTGAATTACTTTATTGGGTCTACCATTAATAGACCAGTCTGCATTCAAACTCACATTTCCGCTATTATTATTTGAATCGCCAACGTAAGTAGATCCCTTATGGAAAGGTATCTTACCATTGTTTAAATCAGGGACTTGAAATTGACCTGATGCATCAGAACCACCATAAGTGTATCCAATAACAGCTTTAAGTAAAGGATAATCATCATTGGCGTTGGCACCACCATCACACGCCAACCATCCAGGAGGAAGATCTGAACTACCTCCACCCCACGCCATAATTGTACCGATCGCGGCATTTTTGAAGCCGCGAATTTCTTCTAGATTTTTTGACATTAGAGTTCGATTATACGCCAACCAATAACAGAGTTGATATAAAGCAGACCGAAACCTGCGCCAGGTGTCTGAATAATTAATTCTCCACCAGCATCTCCTTGAATAGGATTGCTGCTGCCAGATCCTGTAGTAATCTTAATTTGCTTATTGTAAGTCAAAGCATCAGTAACATCCAAGAAACGAATCTGATCACCTTTTTGAGGTGATGTAGGAAGTGTAACCACAACTTGCGTTCCAGTAAATGTAGTAACATAGTAATTAACGTTACTGACTACCGTGATGTCCGAATCAATTTCTTCCCACTTACGACCAGCAGTAGGTGTAAAGTAACCAGTAACTTGATTTATGTCAATACTACCATCAGTATTAACTTTAAAGTTATTAGAGCCACCACTATTTACATCTAGTTGTCCGCCCTCAAGTTCAATATTGCCAGTGACAATTTGATTTCCACCGACATTTAAGTCACCGAAGATACCAGCACCACCATCAACAATCAGAGCTCCAGAAGTAGAATTTGATGACGCTGCATTACTATGAACTCTAAGTGTACCAGTATTATCACTGTCGTTACCAACAGCGGTATTACCAGTTGCAGAATCAATATAGAATGTTGTGTCTGTGGAAATATCTGCTTTCTTGACAGTAAAGTCATCTCCCAGAGTTAGGGATCCAGTAGAACCAATTCTAGAATTAGGAACACTAGCAGTACCATCACCAACAAAGTCAACCTGACCAGTAGGTGTTACCTTCAGTCGAAGATCACCGTCATCAAAGATAGTGAAGACTTCAGTAGCACTGATCTCAATTTTAGTAGAACCATTGACCCATAGTTTCTCCGTGGCGCTAGGAGTTGCTTCACCGATAGACACATTGCTATTGGCATCCATCTGGATACCACCGCTAGCATTACCGATACGAGCAGAACCATCTGCCTTAACAACTAGCTTCGCAGTAGAAGCATCGTCAAAATGATCATTGCCCCAAACTGCATCGCCAACAACAATGTTTTGACCAGCATATGTCACATAGTTTAGTGAATCATCTGCTTGTCTCTGATCAATGTCACTCTTAAGAGTAGAACCAGAGTCAATCTGGTACATCTTATTAAGACCGCCTCTTACATAGAGTGCCTTAGTGACTGTCAGATCACCAACCATCTCGTGTTGACCACCACTGAGGGCAGTGAATGTGCCATCGATAGTTAAGCTACCACTAGATTGACCACCACCGACTGCCTCGCTCTCTCCACTGCCTACAGCACCAGCTCGGGCAATGATATCACCACCAACCCAAAGACCGATGGATCCAACAACTTCAGCTGTATCACCCGTGTTGATAGAGACACGACCCACGCCGTTGCCATCATCATCGAAAGCACGGAAGGTGTGGATACCAGTTGGGTTAAGGTTATCGCCACCAGCCCATAGAGAGTTGCGGAAGATACCAGAACCCTCAACGTCCAGAGTCTGCAGAGGAATCACGCTACCGTTGGTAACGCGAGTATTCTTCAGGTTGACCCCCAGACGCATATCGTTGCCTGTAGCAATCGAAGTAGAACCAGTGCCAGTGGTGTACGTGGTTAGTGCGTCCGCACCAATAACACCCCACTCTCTCCATCCATAGGAGGGAGTCTCACCTTGCTGGAATCCATCAGTCTGACACCAGATCCAACCCACCGTGGTGTTATAGTTGACATTAGCAATTCTATGTGCTTCACCAACAGTTTCAGTACCACGCAGTTCAATTGTACCCTCTTGCTTAAAGCTTTCGGATGCAGGAACTGTCTTGTCTTTCGATGTCTTGATCGAATAATTAAGACCAGAGGAAATGTTTCTGGGGTTAAGTTCCCAAACAGCGAACTGAATAGTGTTTGGTTTAAATGGAGGGTTGAAGACCATATCAGTCTCAACCAGTGCAGGGTCAACACCAGCAATACCAGTGTTAGCAACTGACTTAATTGTCAGAGAACCAGGGTCATCGGAGCTGTCAGCAAACTGATCACCAACCTCAATCGTAACAGGGGTAGAGAAGAATGTACCACCAGGTGCAGAGATCTGGAAGTCATTGATCAAGTCAAACTTAACTTTGTTGTTGACAGTTAGAGTGTCAACTGTGACATCGTTAGTGTTGGACTCTTCATCTTGGTTCTCACCAGCGACTCGCAGCAC
>Ga0181411_1000004_pt1 | contig 84063 bp, 65 predicted proteins | sample 34SPOviralmetaG_FD_130114 | JGI IMG/M metagenome (GOLD analysis project Ga0181411, IMG submission 130114) | Marine viral communities from the oligotrophic San Pedro Time Series (SPOT) site, San Pedro Channel, CA, USA - 34 SPOT_SRF_2012-07-09 | ecosystem: Environmental > Aquatic > Marine > Strait...
ATTCCACGAACGTTTTGGCAAGTACATTAGTGCCGCCAGTAACTAAATCATTAAAGGGTAGGGTTCGCTCTACCCTTTTTTGTTACCAAAAGCGGTTGACTAATAGCGTAAATATGTTATTATGTAAGTATAGTAATGAAAAGGACATGGCATGGGCTTAGATACTAAAGGATTCAAACCAGTAGAATTATCCCCCGAAGAACTTGCAGTAATGCGTGAAGAAGTTCATGATAGGGTTATTGTAGCACGAGTAGGTCTTTTACTAAGACACCCTTTCTTTGGTAACATGGCCACACGTATGCGAGTACAAAATTGCGATGATTGGTGTCCTACTGCCGCAACAGACGGTCGTAACTTATACTACAACACACAATTTTTTAACATGCTATCTAATAAACAAATTGAATTTGTTATAGCACACGAAATATTACATTGTGTATTTGACCATATTATACGTAGAGATGATCGAGATCCTCGTGTATATAATATTGCATGTGATTATCTTGTTAACAATTTATTGGTACGTGATAAGATAGGCGAAGTAGTAAATCAAATACAAATCTTTCAAGACTTTAAATATGATGGCTGGATATCAGAAGAAGTATATGATGATATTAAAGACAAATATGATGACGAAGAATTAGAAGCACTCGGAGAACTTTTAGACGAACACATTGATTGGGAAAAAGACGGAGATGAAGAGGGTGAAGCAAACGGTGGAAAACCTAATGCTAGTGGCGGTAAAGATAAAGAAAAGAAATCTAAACGTCCTAAATATAGCAAAGAAGAATTAAAAAAGATACGTGATGAAATAAAAGAAAGCATGATTACATCTGCTCAATCTGCAGGTGCTGGTAATACACCGGGTGAAATTGCACGTATGATTAAAGAACTTACAGAGCCTAAAATGAACTGGCGTGAGTTACTTCGTCAACAAATACAATCAACTATTAAAAGTGATTTTACATTTAGTCGTCCTTCACGTAAAGGTTGGCACACTGGTGCAGTATTACCTGGTATGAACTTTATGGATACAGTTGATCTTTGTATTGGTATTGACATGAGTGGTTCAATTGGTAATCAGCAAGCACAAGACTTCCTAGGTGAAGTAAAAGGTATTATGGACGAATACAAAGATTATAAAATTAAATTATGGTGTTTTGATACTGCCGTATATAATGAAGAAGACTTTAGTGCAGATGGTGGTAATGACTTAATGGACTATGAAATTTTAGGTGGCGGTGGCACTGATTTTGATGCTAACTGGACCTATATGAAGCAAAACGATATACAACCTAAAAAGTTTATCATGTTTACAGATGGTTATCCATTTGGTAGTTGGGGAGACGAAGATTATTGTGATACTATTTTTGTTATCCACAGTCACCGTGATAAAAACTTACAGGCGCCATTTGGGATGACTGCACACTATGAAGAATCTGCTTAAAGCACCAAATCCGAATAATATTTTTAAGATAAGAAATCCTAAAGTACTTCCACCACATTTTGAATATGCTGATGTAGAAGTGCTTTACAACCTAGAATCCGCAATACAGGAATGGATTAAAGATAATTTAAAAGGAAGGTTCATTGTTACGAAATCAGCGAATCCTTCACGTTCATCAACTGCCCTTAGGATAGGGTTTGAAGATGGCAAAGAACTAAGTTATTTCATGTTAGCCTGTCCACTTTTGCGGTACAAATAAATAAAGTACGCATATATATAATATAGGAGTAAATAATGAGCGATACAAAAGACACAGTACAAGACGAACCTACTGTAGATGCCCCAGCAACTGCACCAGCAGATGCACCGGCGGCTCCACAAGCAGGCGCAGACTTGTCAGTACAAGACCTCCAAGGACTTAAAACAATTATCGACGTTGCAAGTTCACGTGGAGCATTTAAGCCGAATGAAATGATGAGTGTTGGTCAAGTTTATGGCAAACTTGAAGCATTCCTTTCAGCGGTACAACAACAGCAAGCACAACAGGCACCGGCAAAAGCCGAACCTGGAACAGGAGCGTAATATGGCTGAGATTAAACATGTTGGTAGACTTACTACTAACAACAGAAAATTAGTAGTAGCATACAGAACAATTCCAGGGGAACCGGAAAATTGTTTAGTAATCCATACAGAAAGTTTGGACGCGGCTGATCATGACTCACTAATTAATATGGTTGAAGGAAACGCCGGACAAACTGCAAATGAGTTATCCGATGTTATGGCAAGAACACAATTAACTGATGGTTCTAATATGTTAGCACGTTTTCACCAAACAGGCAAACTTGTTAAAGTACCAACAAAGATTGTTGAGTTACTGCCTAATAGAACTACTGCAATAAATTTAGCAGAACTAAATCAAACTATTGCAGATCAAAAAGGTGTAACTATTGCAGAATTAGCAACACCACCAGGCACGGAGGCACCAGCAGTAGCACCAACAAGTGATATTGTTGAAGATGCAACTCCAGCAGGCGATACTGCATTAGACGATGAAGCATTAGCCGCACAATATAGGTCACAAGCCGACTCTTTATTTAAAGAAGCAAAGAGACTAAGGGAGCAAGCAGAAGAACTAGCACCTACTAAGAAAAAGGCAAAGATGACTGAAAGTGCCTCGTAATAAACTATCAAAAGACGTTATTGCTCATTGGCCGGAAGTATTCAAGGACATAGAAGTACGTACTGTACCCCTTGAATACCTCCACTCTATTACTGTAAGATTTCGCGACGGTAAAGCATGGGTAATAGAATTAGACGAAAAAGCACCCAAAAAACCTGATTTAGAATATGGATTAGAATCACTGTTTCGTGAATACGATGACGCTATAGACACTATAGATTTCAGGTTAAATACTCATAAAGTACGAAAAGACATAGAAGGACGCACTAAATCCTTTATGAAAAAACGTAAATAAATAAAATACAGTTAGTTTGTCAAAGGCATAAATACTGTATAAGTTAGAGTATGGAATATTCAGGAGCCATTAAATGAGTTTAAGAATTAGAAGAGGAACCGATGCACAAAGAAGCGGCGTTACCTTTTTAGAGGGTGAGTTAGTTTATGCTACCGATACTAAAAAGATGTTCGTTGGTGACGGTACAACACTAGGTGGTATTGCAGTAGATAGCACTACAGGCAGTATCAGCCAATTAGCAGATGTAAATATAAACGGAATACAAACAGGTCAGATCTTACAATGGGATGGATCACAATTTATTGCAGGCGACGATGCAGGTGATAAAGAAAGCGTTACTGGTGCTGATAGCACAATTTTAGTTGACGCAACAAATAGTTCAATTAACTTAGATGGCACAGTAAAAGGCCATGTTATTCCAGATCAAAATGAAGTGTATGACTTAGGCTCCACTACTAAACGCTTCAACGATTTATATCTTTCTGGTACAACAATTAACTTAGGCGGTGCAACAATTACAGCAACCGGCGGCGAAATTAGCATGGCTTTGAAATCTTCAGGCAATGTTGATACAAACGATAACACAATTACAAACACTGCGGCTGGTGGAAACGTTACAGTTTCTCCTACAGCAGGAAAAATATTTAAGGTTGATGATACTGTAGGCGGTACATCATTTAGTGTTGACACAAATTTAAAAAGTGTTGGCGTTGACAATGGATATGGTTTAAAATTAGCAACATTTAATTCTGCACAATATAGTGCAATTACTCCACAAACAGGGCAAATAGTATTTGACGATCCAACTAAAACATTAAAGATTTATAACGGTACTGCATGGGTATCATTATCAGGGGGCGTTGGTAGTGATGGATTTGCTGAAGGGCAAACATACGATGTTAATATTAATGGTAACATTGTAGGGGATGATAGTACATTACTTATAGACACAGCAAGTAAAAATCTTTCATTGCTTACAGGTACTTTTGCAGGCTTATTACAAACAGGAACATTAGGTTCTACAACAATTAACAATGCTGGTACAGTAACAAGTGTTATTGTAGACTCAGCAACTATTAATAATACTGGAATAGTAACAACTAAAGATTTAGTTTCTCAAGACACTGCAACTTTAAATTTAGTAAATATTACCGATAGAATAAACGGTGATGTATTTGGTAGTATTACAGGTGATGCACATATTCAAGGAAGTATTACTGCTGATGATAGTAGTGTATTCTTTGATGCGGTGCAGAGAAATGTTACTGCAAATGAAGTTACTGCAAATCAAATTAATGTTGCACAAACAATAAGTGCAACTGAAATATCATCTGCTTTAAAAGGTAGTGTATTTGATGAATCATCAAATGTAATGGTTGATGCAATTAACAGTAACTTTTCTGGAGCATCATTAACAGTAAATACTGGTATTACTACACCTGCGATTAGTGGTCCAGCCGGTGAGATTCAAACAAATGCTGTAGGTGCTAATCCAGCAAGAATAACTTTCAACAGAGATAGTGTAGGCGCACTTGCAACTACACAAAGTATTGGACGTCAAATCATTATGAAAAATGTTGACGGCACTGAAACTGTTGTTGGTTCGCACAGTATGAGTGAAGAAACTTATAACTGGGTACACGCTCCAGGCGGAACATACGACTTCAACAACTATGTAACATTCCATAAAACTGGTAAAGTTGCAATTAGTATGGGTCAAGCAAAAATTAGTGCAGAACCTGCGGCACACTTAGAAGTAGGTGGAAATATTAAAATGGACGGTGGTCTTATTGGTGGTGTACAAACTATCAGTGGTCCAGGTGCAATTAATGTAACAACACTACACACAGAAATTACAACAACTGGTGCTGATGCATATACACTTGCAGATGGTGTATTAGGACAAATGAAAATTATTAGTATGGTAGTAGATGGTGGTGACGCAACAGTTACTCCAACTACACTTGCAAATGGTACAACTATTACTTTTGACGCTGTACACGATAATGTTACATTGATATACGGTGCTAACGGGTGGTTACCAATTGCAGTTCAAAACGCAGTAATAGCATAATTAATAGTATTTCGTAACACTCATTAACTTCATAACATTTTCCCAAGTCTTAGGAATGTTCATTATTAAATGAATTGAGTTGTTTTCCCATGCATTTGTTCTATGCACTTTAGTTGTGTCAATATAGTAAGCATTGCCTTCGTCTATATTAATTGGTGTATTATCTTGCACCCATTCGTAGCATGATTGATTAGTATTCTTTAAAAATACAACTACTCTAAAACAATCTCTAGTTAAGTAAGCATGATCTCTATGCGGAGGAAAGTATGCACCTGCATTTGCTTTTACTAGAAAAGTTCTACCTAACGGTGCAAAGAAATCACAAAGGTCATGTATGCTTGTTAAGTCTTTATACAACGGTGTAGGATACTTAAAGTCTGCTTCCATAACCTTACGGCCAGCACGTTGTCTTGCTTCTGGTAAACTTAAACTGTCACTATGACTGTCGCCTTCTAATCCCCATAGCATTAAACCCTGCCTGCTGTTGTCTTTTCCGTCTCGTGGCAAATAAGGTACCCATTGCTGTTTGTACTCAGCAAGTTCTTTGTTAAAATGCGGAATATCTATTTGGAATTTTAATTTTTCATAAGAGCCAAGCATGTTTAATTGTAGTTCACATTTAATATCTTCTGCACTTGGTTCCATAAATTCTGGATTATTTTTATTTGCGGCTACAAAATCGTTACCAATATATTTCTTAAATCTATCTTCCATTATATCTCCACTACAGGCGGATTCAAACTGTATCTACTTAACTTAGTTGGATACCCTGTTATTTCGTTGTCGTATGTTTCGTCTTTAACCATAAGATGAAAAGTAATTGCAATCTTCCATTCGGCACCTTTCTTTTGAAAGTCTGTAGGTGCATGTAGTACACTTGTGTCTTGTACTATGCCACTGCATAGTTTCCAAGGAAGTACTGCTTCTATACTTAATCCTTCGTATATACTCATAGGTATACGGTCGGGCATTTCACGTTCCATCCATGCCCAGTCTAGTTTATCGTATTCTACACCTTCAACTCCGTACTGTTCATATGGTAATAGTCTAAAGGTATTTGAATAAGGACTAAAGTTAGGAATATGTCTACCTTGCATAAAGTGTGTAGCACGACCTCTGTACCTTTGATTAAAAGTTACATAATCTATTTTTACATCGTTATGTATTTCTAAAGGAATAATAATATCTTTGTAAGGACGATAGCCTGGAATGTGTGTAACACTATCCGTATGCAATCCATATGGACGAATACTCTTAAACATTTGATCGCCAACACTTACAGGATCATTTGATATCTCACTATAAAAGACCATATCATCTCCAAAGTGTTCATATACTTTAGACCGTAAAATATCATTTATTACGCTGTAGCGTATAGGGTGCGGAATGTTTACAATGTGTCCGTTTATTTCCCAACCAACATTGTTATACTCTTTATACCAAAAGTCAAGCAACTGTACACGTTCTTGTTCAGTAATAAAGTTATCTATACTGTAACTAGGTTCATACTGATCCTTAAAGAACTTTGTATTAGGATCATGTATAATGTCCATGTTCTTTAGTGTTTCGTCATCAAATGGCTTATTTGCCTTACAGTTTTTCATTTATAAAATCCCATTGTTTATCGCTAAACTCGTAAAAACTAATACTTATTGCAACTCGTGTATCTGTTATATCGTGTACTGCGTGGCTCTTAAATGTGTTTAATAAGTACCATTCATTTTCCTGTTGCGTATATGTACCCTCAACTACATTATCACCGCTGTAAACGCTTGTATGAGCGTTTAAACCACCTTTATTAAGTACATAGTTAATAGCATATTCACGCTTATCTGTGTGTATATGCCCATTTAAACGTGGATCTATTAGTTGTGCAATTATGTGTGTTTTAGCAGGAAAGAAGTCTTTTGGAAACATACTTCTTATTTGTGTATCAACTTCATCAGTTACATAGTAACTAATATAACCTCCTACTTTGGCTTCTACTTGTACATCATTAGTATACCATTTATCTGGTAGTTCTAAGGTAGGCAAGTTTAGTTTATGAAACATCTAAGTCTTCCTGTGTTAGTACACTTACAATTAAATGCCAACGTTCAGTGTCGCCATTATTCCATGCACTGTGTTTGAATCCTTGATTTAAAAACCAACACTCTCCTAAGCCCATATGTATTTCTTCGCTATTACCTTGCTTGTCTGTATTTTTAAATCCACACTGATCGTTTGTTTTTAAAGGAATATGATACCTTACACTGTAATCAGTATTGTAATCAATATGTGGCTTAATAACTCCACCCGGTTTCATTATTGCCATGCGTGTTCTAGTTGCTTCACCTACAAATGTATTCATTACTTCTTGTATGTAACTACCTTCAAGTTCAGGACGTAGTGCATTGTAATGACGTTCGTCAGGGCGTTTTTTACTAATCTTAATATCATAATCTCTATCAACTGCATCTGGATTAAATTGTGTCATACCAACTTGTGTATAACCACCTGTGGCAATTCCACCAACATATTCTGTATACTTGCCAATACCAAACGCATATTCTAATGCAGGTGCCTTACTTCCTACTTTATCTCCGTATCCACCTTCAATAGTTAGATCATCATTTTTATCTTTTACGAAATTAAAGTCTTGTAGTATTCTTTCTACATCAAATTTATATGGTAATTTTTTAAAAAATGGAAGTTCTTCTCTACGTTTCATAGTTTGGTACTCGCTTTGTATTGCCAACAACTTGGCGCTTCTGGTACGCACACACATTGTTTGTCATCGTACAAGTGCCATTGTGTGCCTGTTTTTTCTTGTATACTATTAATTAGTTTACGAAAGTATCTAGGACTTTTTTCTCGACTTATAAACGCATCAGTAAAACCTACTTCTTTACACATAGTCATTTGGTGTGTAATCATATCTATTAAATGAGGCATACTTAATTCAGTATGAGTACATGAAAGTCTTATACTTTGATCTTTCCAATACTTAGATAAAATTCTTACTTCATTTTCTGCATAGTATTCTGGCCTATGCCATGCTACACTAAATCCTTGTACAATGCCATCATTTTCATATACACTAATAACTTGATATTGTTCCCATTCTAATTTTTTGTAATTTGCATTTAACGGATCATTATCGTCAAATGGTAATTTATTTAATTGTTCTATTAGGTCGGGACGTTCGCTAGGATAAAAACTAATAACGCCTGCCATATCTTTTTTAGGAGATTGCATCATTCCAAAACTCCTTTGATTTTTTAGCATGTATTAATAAGTGTAGACGTTGCTTGTCTGAATTGTTTTTTACATCATGTTCATAATGTATGTTTAGCACTAGTGGTACACCTGGTGCATAAGGCAACTGTTTTCCGTTGTGTGTAAACACACTTCCTTCTGGCCAAGTAATACAAATGTTTATAGGCTCTAACCAATTTTGATCTGGTACATCAATGTGTGGTGCAATATATCCGCCAGGCTCAATAACTAAGAAACGTACATCATCAATACGTGCTAGTGGTAATGTGTTTATCCATTCCATTGTCTTAGGACACTGTGCGCCTATGTCTGTTACAGTCTTGCGTTCACGCTTTCCATATTCCCAATGACTGTTTGTTTGTTTTGAGCCAATGCCATATAGTGTAACTGCCTTCCAGTCTTTGTGACCGTCTTCAGGTCGATGTATGATTATTGAATCTTTTACTGCTAGGTATTCTTGTTCAATAACGTCAACAGGAACTTTCCAGTTCATGTGTACATATTCTACATCACTATCTCTACTGTACGCCGTCATAATAAAATGCTCCTCGCCACAACAGTCTATCTTGCTGTTCGCCATCTACTTCAGGAAATGGCTGACGTTTGTGTAGTGCTTGTGTCTGATCAAACAACATCAAGTCTCCTGTTTTCCAATCGTGACTGTATTCATACTTTAGGTAATGATCAATTAAAAAATCATATAATTGTTTCCATTCATCTTTGGGTATATCATTAAAACCTGCTACGTTAAGAAAAGGAAAATATAATCCTAATTGTCCTGTAACTGTGTGTTCATGTACTAGTTTTTTATAAACATATTTCCATCTGGCTCCTTCAACACTAAACGCATCTTTCCTACGTAGCATTGATTGATAGATAGGTCCTTTACTGCGGTGTCTGCCTTGTATATTATGTAAGTCTTTTGCTTCTTCGGCAGTGACTTGATCTTCTCCGATTGTATATGCACGATTATCATTTAGTATGCGGGGTTGTTCTGTACGTGGAATTAAATGTTCAAAGTTGCTTCTGTGAAAACTTCTTACATCACTTGTAAGCATTAAAAATGTATTTTGAATTTGTTTCTTTATATCTACAGGCAAATCTTTATATGCTTCAACGCCATTTAAAAATATAGTATCGCATCTATCTTTTGTAGGAACAACACAATACAATGTTACACAGTCCTCAGGATCAAGTGCAAGTGTGCCGTTACAATGCCATTCAAGTTCACCTCTTGGAAATATACCACGCTTGCCTCCTAGTTCAGGCATAGCACGATTTGTTACGTATTGTATCTGGTGATGATCAGGATCTTCGTACCAAGCATGATGCTGAGTCTTGTCTCCCCATAGAGCAAGTATTCTAGCATATTCGTCTTTATTTAAATTTTGATTACGTAGTAGTACATTGGAATGGTAAGCAGTTAATTTTGCTATATTCCTAATTTGTTCATCTGTACACTTTTTTAAATCTATATCAAGGTGTTTGTGGATGTTCATGATGATCTTTATGGTTACCTTCTAATGGTGCTATTAGATTGATCCATAAATTGTTAATTGGGCCTTTTAAATCATGTCCAAATAAATTTAATATTCCAAAACCAAGATAGGATAGAACTACTAGCATTAAGTTTATTATAACAGCATTCCAACCAAAAGTCAAGAAAGAAATTACCCAATGAGCAATAAAAATATAAGTTCCGTACTTGTGAAAAAACATAACTCTTGGGTTACGTATTAGATCTTTAATAAATTTACGTGGTATACTATCGACGCTCCAAAGACTAAACAGTATTACATACCATGGATGATTTTTTGAACTATGAGGATCTTTAGTCGTATCAGCATACGCATGATGCATACGGTGAACTCCTGCCCAAGTAAGGGCACTTCTTCCGCCACATAGTAATCCTATATATAATAGTATAATCTCTATCAATGAATTTGTAGTGTAAGATCTATGAGAAAAGTATCGATGATAGCCATAGGTAATGCCTACAAGTGCAAGCACCCAATATGCCATATATCCATAAACTACTATCATTTAATAATATCTTCCCACTTTGTACCAAACAATTTATCTAATCGTTCAGTAGTTGATTTAAATCTTTCATTAAGATCTTTACTATAACTACTTATCGTATTTAAAAATACTGCATTATCTTTGTCTTTAATCTGGTCAACATAATCTTTATCAAGTGCTTCTAACCGAAATTCGTCTGGTCCTACAATTGGACATGGTGACCAATTGAGGTTCTTTGATTCTGCAAATGCTTTTACGTTTTTCATATCGTGTATGTTATGTGCTTGCACAACTGTATGAATAAAAACTTTACAATTTTTGTGTTCTTTTCGTAATTCAAGCCATTTATCTATTACTTCTAATTTTTTATCCCAATTTGTACCTTGTCTTACATATTCGTCAACTTTACCAATACCGTCGATACTAAGTGCAATTTGTAAGTGGCTAAATTTTTTAAGTTTATCAATATATTTTGTAGGGAAAAGTGTGCAGTTTGTATTAACTTGTAGTCCTATTTCTTTAAGATTTGATAACATATCTACAAGAGTTTTAAATTCTTTTGTAACAAAAGGCTCGCCGCCTAAGTATTTTACAAATTTTACGTGTGTCCAATCAATAGTTTTAATTACTGCATTAAAATCTTGTTTGGGTATTTCTATTTTATCTACTTCTGCCCATTTACTACTGTACCTAGAATTGCACATTCTGCAAGTAATATTACACTGGTTACTTACACTTAATTCAACAAACTCAATTTTATCGCTAGTAAACGACCTGTTCATATTTTGTCGCATTGAAGAACGATTAAGTATTGTTTCTTCTTTCTTACATTCTAAACAACCATCGTCCCAACCAGTTTCCATATTAGATATAATATTTTGAAACCAGTCTGATTTGCGGTATTCGTCAAACGTATAATCATAAATGCTAAATTTTTTATGATTCTTTTTATCTGAATTTCCATAACGACAGCAGGGTAAATAATTGCCATCTACACTTATACACAAATGATTTTTTAAAGCATTACACTGTGGCATTATTTTTCCTTGTGAAAATACTTAAACCAATTTTACGTGTTATACCTACTGCATTAAAATCGCTTGAACAGTGTAAATCTAAACTATCAAAAGATATAATACTTCCAATGCGCCAATCAAAATATTTGTTTACACTTAATCCTTCTAACCATTTTGGTTTTAAATGTGTTAAATGCTTTAATTCGAAATCATCTAAGCCGCATATTGCTTTATCTTCAACATCATTATAATTTGTTAAGAATGTATTGTAGTGTACTGGCTTGCCTGTTGTATCTTCTCCGTTAACAAATTTAGCAGGACCGCCATAATAACTTTGATCAAATACAAAAAATTTTGCTTTATCGCATGTAGCACCTTCTACAAGTAGCGGAATCACAAATGCTTTGTAACATTGTGGATAATCAAAGTCGTCATCGTTGTGTATTATATGTGGTTTAGTTACATCAAAATAGTGTGCAGAGCGTACCTCAAAGTCTCCGTAGGTTTGTCTTAGTTTGTCTAAGATATTATCAATGACTCCTTCACCTTCTTTAACATAAAGAACTTTAGGACCTGTAGTTTTTTGTTCAACTTTTTTACTAGAATCATTATAGTGTATTAACAGATCAATAATATTTCCATAGTTTAAAATATCCCAATGTTGTTTAGGATCACTCTTTGTACTTTTTATTGCTGTTATTTGCTCTTGTGTTCTCATATATTAAATACATCCAAAAAACTTGGTTTGCCTTCTGTACTTTTCTGCTCCCTACTCGGTCTAACAAAATCTATGTTGAATGGTACTTTCTTGATTGTATCAGTTCTTGGATCTAAATATGTTTCATCATTTGTTCCGTATCCGATACCTATAAGAAATATAGTAGGCATACTAGCATTTATAAGTTCAGCAATTCGTTGAGGATCATTACCACAGTTTTGACTAATACCTGTATTATACCCTTTGTTTTGTAATCCTAACATAATATATGTTGTCAACATACCTGCTTCAAAAGCATCCATTCTATCAACCCAAGGAACAGGACGCCTATACACAGGATCATACCTAGTTTCTAAATCTACTACATTACGTTGTCCAATGCCAACAAGCCAAGGCGCTAGTACTTGAGGATTTCCTGGATCTGTTTCTGCATCATGAGACTTATTTCTATGACAAATAGTCATAATTTCTTTACGTTTTTCTAGATCACTATTTTTATACAAAGTTACTTCGTAAGGGTACATAAGATTTTTTGTAGGCACATTTAAATATACTTCTTCAAATACTTCTACTATATCTTCTTTAGGTATTTCTTTTGAATAGTCCCATGTAAAATGATTACGGCGTGATTCTATAAGTTCCTTATATTCCATTATACTTTCCTTTTTGGTATTTTAGAATCAGCACTACTTACACAACTCTTAGTAATACATGTTTTAGGTGTCTTAAACAGTTCGAAACCTGTTTCGATGTTGCCAAGAGGTGCATCATGACACGAATAACTCCTTTTTACGCTACCGTCTGGCTCGCGTATTATAAGTCCGCTGTAACCGGCGTTACACCGCCATCCCTCGAAATTATTGAAATTAAAGGCATTAAAACGTTCTGCTTGGTCCATATAGTACTTATTGCCCTTTGAATCTTTAAGTTCTACTTGCATATGCCAAGGTATACTTGTATCTAGTTTGCCTTCTACTCCTTGAGGTATTTGGAATGATGGCTTAGGCCTTTCTGCCCAAACCCTTTTACTTTCTGTGTAGGCCCTTTGTGGCATTCCGTTCCAGAGTCTTTTAAGATCTTCTTTCTTGTATCCATCAACCACTCTTGAGGCTGTTGGATCGGACTGAGGTTTAAGAGTGACGTTGATACCGCGCTCATGGAAGAAGAGAGCGTTTTCCCAATCTCTTTCAAAATGTTCTGGAACCATAACTTGATTAATTGTAACTTGTACATCGTGCTCCTGACAGAAGATCAACTTGTCTGCAAAGTCTTGCATCTTCTCTTTATTGTTTACGTGTTCTACGTGCAGACTTGCTGTAATACTTGCTCTATGGAATGGCTTTGCATATTCAACATATGTTTCAAACCACTTCATTGGACGGCTACAATTAGACGTCATATGCACACTTGTATAATTTGTATTCTCTACATCATCACTAAGGTGTTTTAGAATGTCCAAGTATCCAGGATGGAAAGTAGGCTCTCCTCCCGACAAGGAGAAGTGGAAACTGTTAAAACCGTTGTCTCTGGCTTGACGTTTAATTTCATCCACTGTACGCAAGCATAACTCGGTAGGTCGGTGATCTTTACGATCGGATCTGGCGTAAGGCCAGCAGTACGAGCATCTGTAGTTACAGAATCTCCCCAATAACCATGATACTGTAAATAAATCACGATACAGCAGAGTACGTTGACCAACACTAACAATGTCGTCAAACGGAATCTTAGTAAAGTCATAGTTGCTCCATTTTAGATCTTCACTCATAGTCTATTGTAACATCCTTATTATCATTTGTCAAGTTTATCATCTGCCATAGTTCAGGATTATATTCTTTCCAATGTTCACTACGCAATGCATTCATAATAGCATCTTGTTTTAAAAATAAATTAGTATCTCCGTGTTGTTCTAATTCATAAATTAAACTTACGCCAAATTTATATTTTTTACTCGCTATCTGTTCTGCTAATATTTTTTTAGCCTCTAGAGGTAAGTGTTTTGTTTGCATATAATCAACATCATCAAGCGGTACATATTCATGATATATTTCTTTTGATTTTGCGTATTCAACCATTTCGTCTAATTTATTAATATTGTATATACTTGCTACGCTATGAATGCTTAGAAACTTCTTATTAACAAATCCTTTAAACCAATCTACAGTTTTTTCAACTTGTTCCCATTTACTACCACTACGTAAAAAGTCATTTAATTTTCCATATGCATCTATACTAAGTTTGACTTCTAACCGTTTAACTTGTTCTAGCATGCCTTTTAGTTCATCATCAGGTATTACTGTACCATTAGTAATAAGTTGAATATGTAATTGCGAGAGATTGCATTGTTTTAAAATTTTCTTAATAACTTTTTGTTCCATAAGCGGTTCTCCGCCTAGCAATTTAATAAATTTTAATTTACTAAAATCAGTGTTTTCAATAAAAGGATTTTTAATAATTCCTTTAGGAATTTCTATACCTAACTTCTTTGCATCACTATACCAAGATGTACTAAGACCTGGATTGCACATTCTACATTTATTATTACAAGTATTACTGATACTCAAATCTACATATGTAAGTTCCGGTGGGGTGCCTTCTACTAAACTAGTAGCACCAAATTCTTCATGCTTGTCTAATACAAGTTTTCTAAAACTTTGATTACCAAACTCTTCTTTTTGATAACATTCTTTACAACCTTCAACATAAACATCTTTAGACATTTTATCTCTAAGATTTTTCATAAAAGGATGATTGAAAGGATCCTTGTAATCAATATTTAAATCTTCTGGTACATCGTCCCATCTGAAAACACAACATGGTAATATTTTACCATCAGGTCTAACAGCCATATGGTTGAACGGTAACGGACATGCATATTTCATTATGAACCTCGTTCGTTTGCTAACCAACTAACAAGACGCTTATCTAAATAATCACGGTAGTTTTGGTTGCGTGTAAAGTCAAGCATTTCAATTTCTGCTAGTACTTTTTGGCGATTTTCTTCATTATTATCAATGCCCATTTGAATCAAACCTTTTGCTTGATCAGTTATTCTTGTTTGAAGTAATGCTTCTTCTAATAGATATTTTGGTAGATGTTTAAGAGCCGTTCCTTTATCCGTAGGATATACTTCCTGAAAGTTTAATTGTCCTGCAGGTACTTCTCTGTGTGGATGAGCAACTTGTCCGTATCGATAGTGTAACGCATCATTAAACTCATGTAAATTGTTTATATCAAAAATATTAAGTGCAGTAAGAACTGTAGTCATTCTTGGAATGTAGATATTTTTCATAGAAAAATATGCATCTAAACTATCATTTAAATCTTTCCATTTTCCAGGATATCTAATGTATTCCCAAACCTTTCCAACTCCGTCAATAGAAAATGCGTGCCATTGTAGTTTGAATTCTTTTAATGTATCAATCATCTTTGGATTGTTAAATTGGGTTGCATTTGTATGGAGATTTAGAATAGTTCGACCAGCGGTGCCATCACTTACATATTTTTTAAGTAATTTAATAAACTTGGTATCATACAACGGTTCTCCGCCAGAACATTCAATAACTTTAATTTTATCTGTATTATTCATTAACCATTGCCACTGTACAGAGTCTTCATGAATATATCTGTCTTTTATGTTTTCAAATTCCAGACCAATTGTTAAAGTTTCTTCAATCTGTTCAACTCCTATATCAGCATCTTTAAGAGTTTTTACATCTTTAAACCATAAGTTTGAGTTGCCTGGATAACACATTCGGCAGGCTAAGTTGCACTCATTTGACGTTGTAATATCAATAGCAGTTAATGTAGTACTAAGTATACCTTGTTGTACTTCTTTTAATATGCCGGAATGATAAGGATCATTTTGGTTCTGGCGATATGATTTAACTCCGTTATCTTCAAGGCGCCAGCAAGTTTTACATGCAGGATCTCTAATTCCATTATCAAGATTATCTCGCAACAGTTGCATTCTAGGATGATCAAATATTTCTTGCGGTGTTAGATCGTTTACATTTGGAATATCAAGTCTACTTGAGCGGTTGCCCCATCCTTCATCATCCGGGTTACCCATCATACAACAAGGCCATGCTTCATGCAATTTTCCATTTCGGTATGACTTAATTGCCAAGTTATGATGTGGCATTGAACAATAAGTAGGTGATGTTTTCCACGGCTGGTTCAAGCAAGAACCTCCGGGCGAACTAAATGATTCTTCATAACTTCTTTGTAATTTTCTGGGAATTTACTTTTAGGCGCACATAATCCGCAACCACACACATGCTTAGGGCAAGTAATAGTTGGCATTGAATCTGTTTCTAATTTTCTAACTAAATCTGCAACAATTTGTTTACCTTCGCTTATTTTACCTATTGGTCCTCTAGTACCGTCAAAACGTGCCTGACATGTTTGATGATGGAACACTTGATCTGTTTGCTGTTCTAAATGTAAAAAGAAAAAGTTTACACTACACTGCCAGCCTTTGAATTCACGTAAGTCAACAAACGTAGCATTACGACTTGCACCTTTGTTTGATAAACACATTTCTCTACTACCGCAACATGGTCGTCCTTCAACAAGTCCTAATTTTTTCTTTTCATTAGTTTTTTTGCCTGCGGCACTAAGAACCTTAGTAACTTCTTCTTCTTTTTTCTTTTTAGTGTTTAGTTTAGCATTTTTATTTTTCCAAAAATCTCGCATGTACTGTAATTGTTCATCATTGTATTTGTGTGCAAAACTAGGTTTGCTGTCTGGCTCTTCACCAATAACTCTTGGCACATATTTTATTTCATAACTGTCTAACCATTCACATAAATCTTTACATTCATCAAAGTGTTCTGCATGAAACATAACATTTATACTCATTGTTGTTTTGGTTGCAGGACCATCTCTATGGAATTGTAATATTCTATCACGTACTTGTTGTTTTAATTTTTGTTTACTTTCAGCGTGATAACTTACTGTGATGTGAGCAAAGTTTTCCATAACTTTCTCTGCCATCTTCTGACCCATTGCTCCGTTACTTGTAAGTGCAAAGTTTGCACTCCATCTATTTTTATACTTTGACTCATATTCGTTTTTCAAATATTGCATAAAAGGAATAAAGTTAGGATTGACAGTAGGTTCACCGCCAGTAAATCCAATACTAGTACGCTTGAACGAACGATGTTGCATATAAGTATCAATATATTCGTATAAGAAATCAGTATTTGCTTTTAATTCATCTAATGTAGCATGTGGACTAAAATTGTCGTGACGTGTTACAGGACAATAAGTGCAATCATAATTGCATCGCCTACCTAAATCCCAAGTAACTTGGAATACATTACCAGTTTTTAAATCTAATGTATCAAAACTCATTCTGATCTTCTGCCCATTTTCTTTCTACACACCAAAAACATTTACCACATGTTTCAACTGGTTCATCTGCATTGTATTTAAACCACCAATAGTCTTTTCCAAGTAAAGGTCCGCCATGTCTTCCATCACCTTCACAACTACGTGTGGTAGTATATAAATCAAGTATACCTAAGTCTTTATATTGTTTCACTACCCAGTCTTTTTCTGTAGCAATAAACGGCATGCATTGCCAGTAATTATTATAGATACAAGCAAACTCGTCAAATCCAAATGCATTATGGTCACGGTTTAACATTCTATCTTCTGCAGGTACATCCATACTAGGATTTTTTGTTGTTGCATTAAATATAGCACTATAATTATTCTGTGCCGCCGCAAAGTCATTATAACTTTGCACAATTATTTGATCTCCGCTACGATCATTTACAATATTTCCTAGTGTACTATGTTCTAATTCTGGTGGTACATAATTAACTAATCTTTCACCTATGATATTTGGCCATTTTTCTTTTAGTGCATTGTATACATTTACACTAACAGGACCTGCCCAAGGTCTAATAGTCCATACTCGTGAATGTGTAATAACATCTATCTTACAATCTATATTATTTTCATGAATATGTTTACAAAGCAAATAAGTTAGTAAACAACTATCGGCTCCACCACTTACATTTACTGCAATTCTTTTCCAGTCCGGATTAAATGGAATGTTCAATCCATCATGTGTAAATTGTTTGAATCCTGCATTGTGTATTGCTAATTTTAGACCTAATTCTTGTTTTAGTTTTTCTTTATGAAAAGTTTCTTCAATATTCATAACAGCATATCGAGACTGAGCAAGATAATTATCGTAACGCTTCCAAGCAGTATAATCAGGTCGAGTTTTTAATACATCAAGCATATCTAATTTTTCATCAATCTTTGCTTTACTTTCTGGACCCATTTCTGGTCTAACCTTTTTTAAGATTTGCGAAATCTCTTCTGCTATATCTTTTAGTTCTTTATCTTCCCAACCTTTAACATCTTCAGGCATTGGCATTGCAATAAGTTTTTGATACCATTGTCTTAACATATCACCTTTACTATTGCTTGATCTAATTTCTGTTTCTATATCTTTGTCAATATCAGTTTTATTATATGGATACATTTCATTATAATCAATATTATTATTCCTTAATAGTGCATTAGGAGTTAACGTATATTTTTTAAAGAATTGATTAAACTGTTGTTTCCATAACTTATCCATTTTATTAGCGTAAACAACAAATGCTTCTGCATCATGTTCAGTAGTTTCGTGGTTTAACAAATATGTTTTAATGTGTTCTAAATCTTTAAAACATCCTTCAATATCTGCAAAGTCTTCACTTCTTTCTCTCCATGATCTATACTTGTCACGATTAGGTTCTAGTCGTCTTTTTCTTTTAAGTCTATGTAAAGCATCAATAGTATCGTGTATATCACTGAATATACTGTTGCCAAACATTCTATATGCAACTGCTGGATTAATATATCGAGGTGTAAAGACAGTGCTTAACGAAACTTCATTTACATCTAGATCGCACAAAGATAATAAAATATTTTTAATATCTAGTATTTGATAGATACTAGTTGTGCATACTGTATCAAGAAAAGTATTTTTGTTTATTGCTTTAAATTTAGAAAGATTATCTTTTAAAACGTCCCAATCTCCATCTCTAAAGTAACTATAGATATTTGTTCCTGCATCTACACTTATTTTAATTTTTGATGAGCCAAAGGGTTTTAGTAAATCATTTAATACATCTACCTTGAATGGAGCATTAAAATTGCTATGGAAAAATATGTATATATTTTTAGCATTAGGATGCTGTGCTAAACGTTCTAAAACTGGAAAGAATTGCTTTTGATATAATACTTCACCGCCAGCAAAATCAATTTTTTCTACATTAGGAAAATTCTTAATAAGATCATCTGCAATTTGCAATGCATCTGCTTTAGATAATCTAATCTGCTTTTTATCATCAGGTCCTTCTCGGTGCTGAGTTTGTAATAACTGTTCTAAGTTAAAATCCCAATCATCTTGATCTGGCACATAATTTTTCAATCTACTGCCCCATTGACTGCTATACACTTCACTACAGTGTAAACAAGCCATGTTACAACTATTACTAAATCGCATTTCAACATGTTTTAAATTGCTAAAATCAATTTCACCAGTTTCAAAATTATAGTTTGTTAGATCTGCTTTATAATCATGGCGCATACTTTTAGTTCCTTCCTTCTCTGCTGTTTGACATAGATGACAGTGTTCTGGCCACTCTCCTCTATCTAGTTTTAATCTATATTCTCTAAACCCTTTACTATTTAAAAATTCACTAGGTACTCCTCCAAAATTTCCAAGTTCTACTAGATGTGCAGAACTAATAGGACAAGTTGTTGCAAATCCATTTTTAAAATTTACTCCTCCATGAGCATAATAGCAAGGTAGTTTAGATTCAGGCATCTATTGTTCCTAGATATTCTATCTGTTCAGTTTGTAAAAAATCTACATAGTTTGTATTATACAATCTATCTTGTAATTGTAAAGTATGAAGTAACTTCTTTTTTACTTTAGATCCTACAGTCTCTGCTGTTGCAATACTACGCAATGCTTTTGCACTTTGTCTAGCATGATGATCTACTAAACTATCCGTTGTATATTCTTTTTCTAACTGAGTTGCTTGTGTATTAAGTATATTTCTAATATTACTATCTGTATTGTATGGCGATATTTCAGAATTTTCTGGTTTAAGGTCTTGATCAGTATATACAGGAATGCCAAGTTTAGCACATTGGTGAATTAGATCAGCAATATTTGTAGTATTGTAGAAAGAAGCAACTAAAGCAACCATTAGATCAATAGTTGGATATTCTGTCAACGATTTAAGATTAGCATAAACTTTAGGCCAAGAAGCATTATGTCTAATATAATCATAAACTTTACCTGTACCATCAATACTCAACAATAATTTTACTTTCTTAAATTTTAGAAGTTTTTGAATTAATGGTTTGTTAAATTTTGTACCGTTAGTTGTAAGTTGAATTTCTAATCCGTTAGCATAATTATTATCAATTATCCAATCAAGTAACCCCATAAAATATTTACAAGCAGTAGGTTCACCTCCTGTAACTTTCCATAATTCTAATCCTTCTTTAACAAGTTTTTTTGTCCATTTTACTTTTCTTAAACTTTCATCTTCTGTTACTTCTGCCCAACCACTAGCAATCCATGATGGAAATTCAGTTTGATCTTTATACAACTCTTCTAATTGATCGCTATCTGAAGGTTTACACATTCTACATGCAAGATTACATTTATTGCTATATGCAATATCAAGATATTTAATTTTTATTTCTTCTGTATATCCAAATCTTTCAAGTGCTAGTTGTCTATGACTTACCGTATTTCTTTCTTCTTGTACTTTACATTTTTTACAAATTAAGGGCCAGTGTCCGTCTTTCATTTGTTGACGCATTATATCGTACATACGTGTTTTCAGACCTTTTTCGTAGTTCGCAAACCGCCAAGAGTTTTCTTTTTCAAATACATGACAACAAGGTGTAGGATGTCCTGTAGACCCTATATATTGATGCATGTAAGGTAAAGGACAATATGTTTTAGATGTCATTAAAAATGTCCTTCATTTCTGGAAATGTTTCTGCGAAGGAAATACTACGTTGCGTGTCACACAAAGTTAAAAATTCTTTCATCTCTGGTAATCGTCTAGACCAGTCTTCACTTTCCATAAATTGTAGCATACCATTTAGTCTGCTGATGCCATAACTAGCATTACGCCATTTATCGTAATCAACTTTACCTTTATGCCAACTAGGTACTCCTTTTTCCCAATTTGCTTCCCACCACGGATACCATGCTTCGTATTTTTTTCTGCATTTTTCTTTAAACCATTTAGGCAAAATTTTAACATTAAGATGTGGTGGATGATAAACAAAATGATAATTTATTGCTCCTGCTCCAAACGGCCACATATTAATTTTTTTAAAACCTTGTTCTAGTTTCCATTGAATAAAATCTGGCAAGTAATATATGTTTAGTGCTTGTACTGCACAAGCAACTGTTACTTCTGTGTTGTTAGGTGTTTCGTTATCTAGTATATGAAACACTTCTTCTTGACGTTTCCAATTACTAGGGTAGCGAATATAATCGTTCATTTCTTTAATACTATCAATTGAATAATGAAAACGCACTAGTTTAAATTCTTTCCATAAGTCAAACAAGTCATCACGCCATTCAACACCATTTGAATTATAACGTAATTCTAAATCTTTTGCATAACCCATTTTAATTGCATGTTCAAGTATTTCGTAGTGTTCTTCAATAATAAGACTTTCACCGCCTGCAAAATATATTTGTTGCATACTTGGCATTTGCTCATAAAACTGTTTCCAAAATGTAGGATTTTGTTTGTGCCAATTGTAACTACTGCCGTTAAAACTTCCTTTGTCTTTCCATTGCATTGTTTCTTTTAGGCTTTCATCTTGCACTGCTGGAAAAATTGCTTTGTAATCTTTTATCCAACCACTTGAATCGTGTGGTGAACACATAACACAAGCAAGTTGACATTTGGTTCCAAAACGTAAATCAATATATGCTAATTGTGGAGGTACTGATCCATCTTCTTTTGTATCTGCAACAATTTTGTCAACATCAACTCTTTGAGCCCAATACGCTGTTTCCCACATACGCTTTGAATTATGGCCTGCGGCTTCTTCCTTGTAACACTTAATACAACTTGGAGGCATTTCACCATTAAGCATTTGCTTACGCACATTCTTCATATATGTACTGTTCCACGCTGTTTCAAAGTCACTAACATTTAAGTTGTTAGGTCTTCCTTGTTCATCTTTTAATATGCCAACTTGTCCTCCATGTTCTTTATCATTTGTAGGACCAACTGAACTTGCATTTGCTGTACAGCATACTCGCATACTACCGTCAGGTCTAGTACTTAAATGTACCCAAGGTAGTAAGCAGAATGTTTCTGAGGGATATTTTGTTTTTTCTGTCATTATATATGTACTTATCTCATGGTTTCTTCATGTATCTGATTGTTGATAGTGCTAATAATATTTTGTTTACAATGGTGTACACACTTATCAAATATTTCTGTTTGTATTGTATCATGTAAATTACTGTACCAAGGTGAGTCTAAAATTTCCTGAAAGTTTTTTCCGTTACCAAGGTGAATGTCTTTAAAATTGTATTTTTTATTATAGGTCTTTTCTAAATCTGTTATATGTGCTTCTGTACCCCACCAACAGCAAGGAAGCACTGCTCCTTTTACTGTTATATACAATCCTGAATCTAATCCAAAGTAATCTGGTCTTTGAAGTGCTTTACATACAATTTTCTTTGTTGTTTTCTTTGTATCTAATTCATGTTTGCCTGTGCCTGGAGTTACAATCTTATGTATTCTTGACTTTGTGCCTCTAAATTTTATACGCTCAAATCCTTCATCAATACTCCGTTGCCTTGCTAGTTCATCTTGATGTTCGTTGTGTTTAAAATATATAAACTGCCAACTTGCTCTACCGCCTGCGGCAATGTATGTTCTAAAATTTTCTTGTAGTTTATTCCAGTCTACATTTCTTCTATATAAATGATTAGTGTCTTCTAATCCATCAATACCAAAAATTACATTCAATCGTTGTATTGTTCCTGGATTTGTAGTGCCGCGCCGAGGTGCTTTTAAATATTGATATTTGTCGGCAAGTTTTCCTAGTTTCCTCCAAAAATCTTTATTCCTTGTACCACCATTAGTAGCAATGTTAACTTGTAATTGCCGACTAAATATTCCGCTTTCAAAAATCCATTCAATAATATCTAAAAGGTGAGGATTTGTAGTTGGTTCGTCATAGTTACCGCAAAAATCAATTAGTCTTAGACTCCAAAAAAAGTCTCCGTTGTCAAACCATTTTTTAAATGTTTCTAAACTTACATATGTGTCGTTAATTCCAATATGTTGTTTGTCATCTTTTGTTATGCTTTTTTCTCTCGCACACGCCGGGCACCTAGCATTACAATAGTTGCTTATTTCTAATTGTATTTTTTTAACTTCTTTTATATTAGCAGGCCAACTCATTTATATCTTCCGAATCCCCAGTACCTTTCTCGGCACCACCAACACTCTTCGCAATGTTTTTCTATATTATATTTTTCATGTTTTTCCCATGCTTCGCAACTACGAGTAATTGGAAATAATGTATCCATAACTCCTAGTGTATTATAAAGTTCTGCAACACCCTTCTTATCAATATTAACTAATGGATTTCTTGTTAGCCTATTTTTAGTAGGAAATTTTTTTCCATTCCTGTTATCTGATGGACCTGTATGCGGTAACCATTGTCTATATATTTTTTTAGGAGGATTAGAAGTAATGCCACTATATATAATCTTTGCTGGCGTATTAGCCCTTGTTTCATCAACCAATGTATCTTGTGACGAAACATACTTGTTCAATTGGCTTGCATGACTTGTTTGATGTTCTACAAATATATCTCCAAACTCGTTTTTTAAAAATTCTAGTACACGTTTAGCATATATTAATTGATATTGTTTCCCTGCAAGTGTAGTTGTAATAGGCATAATCTTAATATCAGGTCTTTCTTCTACAACAAATTTTGATAACATATAACCAACAATAGCACTATCAGCGCCTCCGGAAACTTTATATCCTAAAGTTGTTGTTGATTCGTCTTCGACTATGTGTATATCTTGTTGGCTATTTTTAATAATCATAATTTTATACACTCCACGTTAGTATATTTTTGGATTATATCACATCTACCTTGTATCCTGTATAATCCAAATTTAATATATAAAATATCTCCACAATTAATTCTTCTTGTTGATCCTATGTAATCATGGTTAATATAGTAGTCAACGTTTATTGATTTATTATTAGTATATTCTACGTCTGCTTTTAAATTAAATTTTAATTCTGCTGGTACTGGATTGTGATCTTTTATAGCAGGAAACGAATTAATATTAAAATGTCCGTTTACAATGTTAAGCATACTAGGAGGTATTCCGGGATCATCACACCCATCATGTATTTGGAATACTGTAGCCCGGTGAGCATGAAATACTATGGGTGTTATAAATTCTACATCTGCTGAAAAATGATACTTACCAATTGCTAACTTACGTGTTGTTACTTCGTTACGCTCTTTATAGTCTGCTATTTTTATACCACGCTCGTATTGAGGTTTATCATCTGTGTCTACAGTACCTTTTGCGTTTCTAAAAACATATGTATTGCCATCCTGCTCATATGTGCTGGACCATACTGGAAAAAAGTCTATCATAATTTCTCCTTAACAAATTTATCTCTTATCTTTTCTGCACAAGTACTTTCACACTTAGGAATACGCACATCGTCAGTCCAACTGTCTTTGATACCATTCCAAACTTTACTATTCATTGCTTGATCTAAAGTTACATTTTTAAGATTGATATCATACATGTAATCATGCTGTGTAAGTAAATCTTCAAACTTATCTTTATGCTTACCACTAACAGGAAATTCTAACATTTTGCTATTCAAATGACAGCATGGAATAACATTACCCATATGATTTACAAATATACGTTTTTGATTTGCGTACTTACAACTAATACATGCACGTTCTCCAGGATTACGATCTGCTTTTGCTCTTTTATGTTTAACTTCTTTAGTATCTTTACGATGACTAATAATAGTTTTGAAATCTCTGAAGCCTTCGTCTTTAGCCATTTGCTTTGCAGTTTCTAGTTGATGTTCGTTATGTTCAAAACTAATAAACTGCCAAACACTTTGTCCGCCAGCGGCAATAAACGCCTTAAAATTTTGTTGTACTTTCTTAAAACTTGAACCTTCTCTGTATACTTCTGATAGTTCATCACTTCCGTCAATACCCCAAGTCACTCTATGACTGCATGTTAATTCTTTTGCTAGTTTTTCCCACCACGCTGTAGTGCGTAAACTTCCATTAGTAGCAATATTAATATGACATCCCCAACTAGCAAAGTGTTTAATAATTTCATGGAACTGAGGATGACTGCACGGTTCGTCTACACTGCCACAAAAATTAATAATCTTCATATTTGGAAACATATGTTTTTGGAACTTTTCTTTTATAGTATCCAAGTCAAGATATGTTTTATTAAGTATGTCGTCTTTATAATCTGATAGCACACGAAAACAGCCTTTGCATTTAATATTACAAAAACTTGTAAGTTCGATATCAATCCATTCTAATGTTTCACTTGACCATGTCATTCGAAGCACCATCCTATTATTTTTTTACTATCTGTTTTACGTTTTACATCTAAGTCTAATAAAAATTGTTGCATCTTTTTATTATATTCATCGTCATATGCGTAGTCGCTACAAAAATGTTTTAACTCAGGTACAGTAGTAGTTTCTAAAACTTTTTCTACAACACTTGGTTTTAAACAGTTAATTCTCAAATGGCGAGGAGCATGAAGTTTATGTATATCATATCTGCCATTCCATCTATCTTTAATATTACTAACAAGAGTATCAATGTTAGGTAAATTCATTGCTTGTACAGTTATATTAAAGTATATGTCTTCAGTATCAAGTTGCATTAATTCATCTGTTTGTTCTATAAAAGTATTATGATTAGTAGGAAATCTAATTAATTCATTTACATCACCCCAACCATCTATACTCATACTAAATTCTAATCTTTTAAACTTTGATAAAATATTTAAAAATTTTGGAGTATTACTTATACCGTTAGTTTGAATCTGTATCCTAGTATTTTCACAATTCCATTTGTGCTTAGATAAGTCACCTAAAAATTTATGTACATTTTTCATATAAAAAGGTTCGCCACCTGCTATATAAATGTATTCTGCCTTATCTACAACTTTTGTATAGACCCAATCCCAGTCAATATCTTCTCGTACTCTTCCAATATCTCTTAATTTATAATTATACTTCTGCCATATTTCTGCATCTTCCATCCATTTGCTACTATTTGCAGGATTGCACATTGCACATTTTAAATTACATGTGTTACTAGGTCTTAGATCCCATCTAATAATACCTTTGTCAAAACCTTTTTGTAAACTACGCTTTCGTTTGCTTTCTTTGCCTAGTTCTTCATTCCTTATGCAATCTATACACTCTGGACGTTTCCAGTTTGTAGCAAATTTTTGTCTTATAGCATTAATATAAGGATTAGATAATAAGTCTTCAATATTTTTTACACCAGTTACCTCATCATTTTTAAAGAGACAACATGGTTGTGCATTATATCCTTGGTCAGTGAGTTCTACATATAAACTATTCACTGATTCTAAGCACTTATATTGCTTCAACTTTTTCATTTTCATCTCTTATTTCGTTATGATAGGCTTTATTGTAAGCACAAGTTCTAATACATCTTTTTAAATGCTTTGGATGAGTTGGATTCCAACTGTCTCCAAGGATTTTTTTATACCAAGGATGTTGCATAATTTCAGTTATACTTTTATCTTTAAGACTATTCCAACCAGTACCGTATTCAGCAAGTTTTTCATTTATATTATCGTTACCCTTTGCCGCCCAGTCGCTTAAAAAACAACAAGGCCACATTGTTAAGTTAGCCGCAATAAATATTTCTCCTTCGTGTATATATTTGCATTGTATTGTTTGTAATACTTCTACTGTTTCTTTTTCTGTTTTATTTTCTTTAGCAATAAACTTATCAAGTTCTTTCACTTGTTCTACTTTACTGTGTTCTTTTTTTCCTGTAGTAGTAATAACCTTTTCTGTAGTGACAACTTTCTTTTGCTTATGATCTTTCTTTTTAATTTTAGCCGTCCATTGATGGAAACTATTACGCATACCTGTACGAGTTGCAAAATTAAATCCTAAACGTTTTGCATGTTCTCTTGCCGCTTCAAGTTCATGTTCATTATGATCAAAAACAATAAACACCCACTTCGCTCGATATACATATTCGCCTACAGTTTCTACAAAAGCATTCATATTTCTTTCTAATACTTTCCATTTTGTGTTTACTCTGTAAATATGATTAGTTTGTTCATGCCCGTCTATACACCAATGTAAATGAAACCGCTTTTCGTGGTCGTGACAAAGTTGCCCTATTTTACGCCACATGTCTGCTGTGCCGACTGCACCATTAGTACTGATGCTACACACTGCTCCACACAATAATAGATATTCTAGCATTTCAGCAAACTCAGGATGTATTGCAGGATCTCCTAATACCCCACAAAATTTAAATTCTACTCCTTGATAACTATTAGGTGGAAAAATTCTTTTTAGATCAGCAAAACTAAAGTCTTGTACTTTAAGTGTTCCGTCAATAGCGGCATCAGTTCTTGCACAACCAGGGCAAGCCGCATTGCAGTTACTTGTAATTTCTAATTCTACTTTTTTTAAATCAGAAATATCTGTTAAAATCATTTAAACTGCTCCGCATACGGATCAAATTCGCTACCACATTTTTGGGCGCAAACGCCTAATTTACCATCGGCAATACTATCTTTTTGCCAACTTGTAGTAATACTATTGATCAATTTTCCGTTAACCACGTGTTTAATGTCGTTATCAATAATACTTATGCCATCCTTGCCGCCAGCACTATCTATATGATCCCATACTTGTTCTACACGAGGATCAGCATGCCACCATTTGTACATGCGTCCAGCAGTCCAACAACATGGCATTAATAATCCTTCTGCTGTTACAAATATGCTTCCTTGCTTTGCCACCTTACAAGTTATACTACACTTATCTAAATAATCTTTCATACTTCCGTAAGATTTTTCAATTTCTTTTTGTTTTAATAATGCTAAATTTTTATTCTTTTCATCTTTAGGCTGTGCTAGATTTTGTGTTTCAGCACCTTTTCGATTTACTGCTTGGTGTGATGTTTTAGGTTTGATATCACTTGTAATAAATCTACCTGATTTTTTCTTAATAAACTTTTCACACCCCCATTGATTAGCAAGTGCTTCTGCTTCTTCAACTTGATGTTCGTTGTGTTGAAATATTAAAAAGTCCCAACGGGCTCTACCGCCTGCGTCAATAAATGCTTGCATGTTTCTTTCAACGTTATTCCATACAACATTTTGTCTATACAAATGATTAGTATCACGTAATCCGTCAACACTAAAAATTACTGCTCCTCTACGTCCTATTACTTGTGCTAATCTTGCCCACCAGTAAATATCTTTAGCACCTGCATTAGTATTCATACTAAGCCACATATTAGGATTATGTTCTCTAAAATATTCAAATACTTCTAATGTATCTCGTGCAACAATAGGATCTCCTAAGTTACCACACATATACATTACATTTAATTGCTTAATAAAGTCAGGACTAAACATACGCTTTGCATCTGCTAAACTAAGTTCAGCATTTGTTATGTGAGGATTATCTGCGCCACCATTCATATTACGGTCGCACATAGGACAAGCCGCTTGACACTTCTGCGTAATTTCTAAGTGTACTTCTTTTATGTCTTCGTATCTATACATTCGATTACTAGTTTAACATCCTTTCCTGGACCTGTTTCGCTTGGAAGTCCTCCGTATGTATTTACATACCAATCAATCACAGCCGCATACCAATTTTGGCTGTTATGATGTGCTTGTTTGTTAAACTGATAAATGTTATTATTAGTTGCTTCCATACAACTCAAGGCTCTAGCACTTTCAGTTTGTAGTTGCCTAAGTGTTAGTTTACTTGTATCCAATTTTCATATACCTTGTATACTGACCTAAATCAAGTTCGCCTTCATATAATACTTTTTGCATTGGCGTACTTGAACTAAATTCTTTTAAGTTATTTGAACAGTTCACATGTTCTTTAATTGCAAAGTAATTGTTACTTTGTAATATAATTAATCTGCTTTCTGGTAGCAGGTTATACCAATCTTTGAAATTATCAATATGTTCACAACTTGTATTAACAATAGTGTGTGGCATATCAGTCAACGGTATTATTGCACCGTCTAATTTTTCTGTGTTATAGTTGTGTTCAATATAATCAATATGCATAATATCTTGTGTACTTGCTTTAAACTGCCAACCTTCATTAACTAGATCAGCATTAAACGTTTCTGCAATTTTCCATGCTTCGGGATCAATATCAAAACTACGAATTTTTTCGAAGTCTAATTTTGCTTCTTGCATTAATGGCACAATACTAGCATACCAACCTGCACATAAAAATATAGTACCTAATGGTAAATTTAATTTTGTAAGTTCGTCAACCAGCCATTTTTTACTTTTTAATTGTCCACGGCTCATTACATCTTTGTCATATTCTATTTTGTGCTTGTCTAATATTTCTAATGGTTTTACAAATGCACTTCCTGTATGCTTATCGAGTACACGCCACAATGCATGTCTATTATTATCCATAGTTAAATTAACTTCATCAGTTACACTTGGCTCAATACGTTTGACACTCCACATATTTTTATAGAAGCCTGCCTTTTTAATATCTTCAACAATATTATCTTTATCTTCAATTAGTCTAAACAAACTCATTTCATTTGATTCAACTAGTGCTTTTCGTAAATCATCTGTTGTATCGCTTTCGTTTATCAATCTAAATAAACTATGTACATTTTTTTCTGTAACTGCTTTACGCAAGTCTTCGTATTCGTCACCTAGTAATCTAAATAAACCATGGAAGTTTTTTTCTAATGTTGCTTTGCGTAAATCTTCATAGTCATTGCCTAGTATTCTAAACAGACCGTGTAAATTCTTGTCAATCATTGCTGTACGTAAATTATCATGGCTTGGTCCTAACAGTCTGAACAAACTATGCAAGTTATCTTCTGTTACTACTTTACGTAGTTCTTCGTGTTCGTCACCTAACAATCTAAATAGACTGTGCAAGTTTTCTTCTACCACAGTTTTACGTAGATCTTCGTGTTCATCACCAACAAGTCTAAATAGACTATGCACATTATCTTCAGTTACTGCTTTTCGTAACTCCTCGTGATCTTCGCCTAGTAATCTAAACAAACTATGTACATTTTTTTCAATATACATTTTTCTAATATCTTCGATATCTTCAATACCTTTATTTTCTAAATATCTAAATAAACTGTGATAGTTTCTTTCTTCAACAAATTTACGTAAATCTTCATCTCCAATTATTTTAAGTATGTCTAACATATGTCCATCGTTATAAAAACGTCTAATATTAGTTACTTTATCACCGTATAATATTTCAAATCTATCTAATAAGTCTACAATAAATGTGTCTCTGGGCGGTAATGGTTCATCTTCTTTATATGGAACAGTTTGTTTCCATCCAGTATCTTCTTGTATTTCAACAGGTGCAATATCAACTGGCTTTGTTGTAACTGTGTCAGCATCTCTATATAGTTTTTGCCACTCTTCTGTAGTATCAGTAGTTTCTGTAAACTGTTCGTATAGCCAATTAAAATCATTTATTAGCCGAAGGTCAGCCCCGCTAGAAAGGCCAAACTCCATACCAGCGGTAGCGCCTGCCAAAGCATATTTCCCAAATGGTCTATCGTGTCCCACGGTTGTCCAAGTTTTAAGTCTTTCATTTGTTTCATTTTCCTTTTGTCTGTCGATTACTTTACTGCTTAATTTTGCACATTCTCTAAATGCACCACGCCAAGTACTGAACTCGCTTGAGTTGAATGCAGTTATGCAAGATATTCCTTCCATCTTCTTAAATCTATCACTAATACTTGTAGTCATGTCTGGACGACTTGTATCCATATCACGTGTCATTTGCGTAGGAAACAATTTTACACCTCCATAGCCATACACTAAATCATTAATAGGATTTTGACTACGCCATACATGCACTGCTCTACTATCTTCTACTTCATAATCAAAATTAAAATCATCTGCTATAACAGCATCACCGTCTACAATCCAAAACATCTCAGTAGAACAAATATTTGCCGCGGCAATATGTGCTTGATGTATTCCTTTGACTCCGTGTATACGTTGGGCTCTCGGAAAACGTGTTTTTAACTTATCAAAGTTTTCATCTGCATTTGCTTCGTCATAAGATATCATTACAATATCATATTCTACTTTTTTATTAGGAATAAAGTTTGACGAAAAAGTATTAAATTGTGTAGTAGTTGTGCGTATATAAGGATGTTCTGGTCTTGGTGGGTTGCGGTATGTGCTTTTAAAAAACTTGCTTTGTTGAGCATCTAAGGGCGTTACAGCAATAGGAATATCCAACTGTACTTTTAATCTTTCGCCGTAGTCTTGGCATGCTTCTAGTAAATCGCTTTCGTCTTGGACTTTTTCTTTCCATAATTTATTCAAGTATTCAAAATCACGAACATTAACATAGTCCCAATCAGTACACATTGTTTTATATAAGCCTTCTCTTGCTCCATGTATTGCCCAAAGACCGTTTTCTACATCTGCACCTGCCATAGTCCATATATACAAACGTTCTAGATTTTTCCAATGATTGCCAATAAGTTCATTTTTTGCTGGTTTCATTCCTTCAATCAGCGACATCTTAACACCTTCACGGAAACCAGCACGCCATGCTTGATGTGGTGTAGCATTATTATAGACTGTACTCATTAAACTATTAATTTGAATATATTCTAAATCCCAACAAAAGTCAATACCTGCCGCAATATTATCAGGATCTGCATTTTCGTGAGTTTTCATTTTTAAGACTGTTTCTCTATCCCAACATTTTATACCACCATTGCCATAACGCAATCCGTTGATAATATTATCAGCAGTCCAACTAACTACGTGTCTAGACAGATCCACACCATCTTGAAAATTAATTGTTTGATTTAAAAACTGTTCATCTATTTGATTGTCTCCGTCAATAGTAATAAAACGTTTTGTTTCTGCTATGTTTGCACACGCTTTATGAGAAGCATCTGATCCTTCTACTCCGTGTATGCGTTTTGCCCAAGGGGCTTTGGTCAGTAAATCTGCATAATTTTCTTCAGCATTTGGCTCGTCATACGACAAGTATATAATGTCGTAGTCTAGAACTTTAAATTGTTTCATCAAAAAATCCGTATGTATCAAAAATCTTTGGCGTATATATACTTACATCGCCACGCTCTTCTTCATAGTTAAAGTTGACTGTATACCCTTTAGTAATTTGTTCTACTGTTGCTGTAAATGTTCTAATTAATAAATGAGGATCATTTGCTTTTGTAATACTAAATTTACATTGTTGTCTTGGATTTAACAGCATTTCTTTTTTAACATTTACAACTAATTCCCATTTGTCTGTACGTTTTATAATACAATCTCCTATACTTTGTTTAGGTACATGATATATTACATCTTTAATATCATATGTAAATTTAGGTTTTTCATATGCTAGTATTACATATTTCTTCTGTGCAAGATCATACTTTACAACAAAATTATCTTTCTTGTCAGGATTAGACATAAAGTCAATATATTGGTCTTCATTTACTTCTAAACAAAATTCTGTTTCAGGAGTATAATTTTGTAAACCAGTAATTCTACTTGTATCTTTATCAAATATTAGCCAGTACATTTTTCATACCTTGCTAAAATTTTATCACAAAAGTCTTTTTCAGTATAATGAAAAACGCCATGCTGTTTATGGTTTCCAATTTTAAGTCCGTCATTAAAATACCAATCTACTTTTTCTTGCCAATGCTCACTTGTATCTACCCAATTTTGTGCATGTAACTTCATATGTACAAAGTCTATTAAGTCTACTTGTTGAAAGTTGTCATACTCCATAAGTTCTAATACAATGGCCGCACATACATCTATACTACAATGCTTTGGTTTAAATTCTTTACAAAATACATCATAAAAATCTTCCCAATCTTTAATCACAGTTTCTAATAATGCAAAGAATTGTGCTACACGTTTTGTTTTTTTAAAGTAATACAATCCTGCATACACATTAAATAAATAATTTTGTGAAAATACTTTTCTGTAATACGTGTCGTTGATAGGTTCTTGTCTGTAGGTAATTGGATTTTGTGTAAAATATAACTCTTCTTTTTCAAATTTTTTCCAATCAATTTTATCTAAAAATAATACATCACTATCAACTACAATAGTTTCTTTATATGGACTAAGATTAAATGCTTTCCATCTATTTTCTATTTTCCATTCACTAGACTTTGCCTGATCGTGTTTTAAAACAATTACTTTATCAAATATAAAGGCTGTTTTTTCATCAACTTCTTTATCAGTTACAAGAGTGAAATGTTTATTTCCACTATGCATACCGCTCAATGCACACAGATAGGCTTGTTTTACATAATCATCAGTTGTATTATTTTGTGCAAAGATTAAAATTCCTTTGGTCATAGTAATTCCTCTAAATTAAACTTATTCATTGCATGTACAGTCATGTTTTTTGTCTTAATTGGATTGTTGTCTATTATAAATGTAAGTTCATCGTCTTTTATACTATGTAACGTATCCTTGTCAATAGTATAATATAGTTTACCTGGCATAGGACCAACAAAATTTGCTTTGCTATGGCCACTCATTATGTGTATACCAATACTAAACGCAAAATCATTACGATATGTTTGTTGTGTTATTTGATATAACATTCTATAATGCGTCCATTCTTCTTCTATATGCTGTAATAAATCAAAAAATATTTTATTTTGTTTACATTTTGTAAAATATACACAAGTTGCCCAATAAAAGTCTACACTTGCATCGCTTACTTTATCAAATTCTCTATAATCAATATGTTTTGATTCATTTGCTAAATGATATGCTTTCCTATACATTAATAAAGGATTGTTTTGTGTAAAACAGTTTTTATAAGTATCATCACAAATAATAATATCACTATCAATCATTAAAGTTTGATCATATGGAGTTAATTCATAACTTAACACCCTTGCATTGTTTTTAAATGTAAGGTGTTTTCCGTTATTACCATTATTGTATAATTTTTTTGTGTATCTTTGCGGAGTATTAAATTTTATTACGTTATCAAATACTGAATTATCAATATCCATATCAGTAATTACACTTGTAGGCAAGTCAAGATGCTTCTTAGCACGTTTAGCAACATCTATTGCTTGCTTTACGTAATCTATTTCTTCATTGTTAAATGCATGAACAATTATGCCTTTAGACATCAAGAATTCCCTGTACGGTACGTTCACTTTTTATTAATTTTTGATATTCTGTATGATAAGTTTTTAACGCAGTTGAATATGCTTCTACTAAAGCATCATAAAATTCACCTCTATTTTTTATTTCAATAGGAGTATTGTTATTATCTACAAAAATACAACTGTTAATTGTCTTTAAACTTGCAATGTATTCTCTTGAAGCAGTAAATTGCCCGCCATCATAATAGATTGTAGATTGTTTGTCAAACTGGTTTAGTAGTACACGCTTTTGATTTTTAAATGTTGTAACATAATCTGCATGTTCAAGTGCTTTTTTTAGACGTTGATCCATAATTTCTCCATATAATTACTATTATACGGCAAAACTGCTAGAAAGTCAAGTATTAACTGCCAGAATAAGCAGATTGTAATGTGAAAGTAGGAACCGGAGTATTTACATAAACGCCACTTGCTCTAACAAAGCCTAACTCTGTTGTTAAAGTGCCTTGAACTAGTTCATCAACGTGTGCTGAACCTTTTCCTGTATCATCTCCAATATCTGCTTCGTTCTGATTTATACGAAATTCTATTACTGTAGTTGATACTTCTCTTCCTCTAATGTAATAGTTGTTATCTGCATAAACACCACTACCTGTTCTTCTAAAAAGTTGCTGTTCTGAAGAAGTTAATTGAAAATTACCGATTGCACTACCAGTACCAGTACCGCTTGCTGAAGTATAGTTATAACCAAAACTTACTGTGCCTGCATTTGACAACATAGTTGCCCAATCATTTGTTTTAGAAACATTTCCGCCACTTGCTGAACTAGACAAACTACTTACAAATGTAATAGTACCACCTGCATTAAAAAAATGTCTACGTGCATCTGCACTAGTAAAAGTTACTCTAAAATAAGCATTTAAATTTTGATTCCAATCTGATGAAAACGAAGATGATACTGAATTACTTCCTGATGTTGATTGTAATGGTGCTAGTCTAAATCTATTTGGTGATGATTCTAAAGTATTCATTGACTGTTCATAGTCAACAAATCCTTTTAATGTGCCATCTGGATCATCACTTGTCTCGTCAGCAATTAAATCTCCAATAGCAATAGTAGCAATAGTTCCAGCCGCTTGGTTAGTTTGGTGTCTATTAATTCTATCAATGTCTGTCTTTAACTGATTTACGTGGGTTGCAGTAACTATTTGGTCTACAGCGACTTGTCCACTTGCTGTAGTTTCACCATAGCCTTCAGTGCCAGAACCGAGGGCAAGAATATTCTCTACACGAGTCTGTAAAGCATTATATCTAGTTGCGGTAATTAGATCACCAACGGCCATTTAAATCTCCTCTTACGGCAAATACCGTATACTATTAATTATCCTAAAGACTATTTATGGCCGAAAATGCTGGTGCTGGGGTATCTACATTCGATCCACTTGCCCTTACAAATCCTATTTTGGCTTCTAAAAGTCCTTGAACTGGTTCATCAATTTTGTAGCCAGATACTGCGGCATCAAAAAATTCGTATTTTATATGTATAGTAGAACTAGTAGGCGCCTTAGCATAAAGAATATAATTATTGTTGCCATATACTCCTGTTGCTGATTTTCTATATATTTCTTGGTATGATGTTGTTAAATCAAAATTACCAATACTTTGTACAACTCCAGATCCTGAAGTTGTAGTTACATCATAGTTCATATTCACTGTGCCAGCGTTTCCAAGTATTGCGGCCCAGTCTTGACTTTTTGCAACACTATCACCACTAGTTGGAGTTCCGCTCAAAGAACTTACAAATGTTAAAGAGCCTCCAGCATTAAAAAAATGCCTACGTGCATTACTATCTGCAAATGACACTTGAAACTCACATTCAATTGGTGCTGTCCATTGATTTCGTCTTTGAATTACTTCAGCATTATTAAGTGTACTACTTTGAGAGCCTGCTAATCTAAATCTATTGCTTGCCGTTTCAATAATACTGATAAAATCTTCATAGTCTTTGAAGCCTTCTTTAGTGTCTGCTCCGCTTGTATCTTCAGCAACAGTGTCACCTACTTCTACTTCTGCAATAGAATTTGGGTTACCACCTGTTTGATGAACAAAAATTTTCTTTAAATCTGTAAACATGGCGTTTACATGAGTTGCATCTATAATAACATTGCTTGATACTTGTGAACTAGCGACAGTTTGTCCGTAACCTTCATTAGTTGATCCAACTCCAAGGATTGCTTCTACTCTTCCTTGTGCGTTGTTGTATCTTGCGGCTGTAATTAAATCGCCAACTGCCATAGCCTACTTCCTTTATATACGTGTTTTAAATATTTATACTTTTAAAACACACTCTATTAACTGCTCAGTATCAGAAGTACTAGACTCTAATGCTATGCCAACTAACCCATTACTTGCAATAGTTGAAGCACACCCGTCTTGCCATGCATAAACTGCTTGCCCTTTTGAAACTGGACCTTTTACTCTTACAGGTACACGACCTTTGAGTGCAACTGCTTGACCGTCGGCCATGCTATTCATTAAGTATGCTGGGTTTTCTGATATAACACCAATTGCAAAATCACTCACTTTTGCTGGACGAACTTCTTTTTCTCCTCCAACTGCCATTACTGTACCAACTGGCTGATGCTCTGCTGTTTCATAATTTTCTGCTAAGTCAGCGTATTGTGCTTGTGTTGCTGTTCCTCTAAAAAAGTTTGCATGTAAATCACCTGAACTATCACGTAACGCAGTTGTGTTTGCAATAGCACTTGTGTCACCTGCATAATCTGAACTACTAAATTTAATTGCACTAGCACTTGTTGCATTACCGTTGAAGTTATCTGCCCAAACATTTGACCATTTAGCAATACTTGATCCTAATGTATATGTGCTTGTTGAGCCTGGATTAATACCTGTTGACTGAATTACAACACTATTAGTTTGAACACTATTAGCATTACTTGTTTTAAATCTTATAATGTTGTTTGTACCAACTTCATTAGCAATAACACCTTGGTTACCATTTTCAATATAAATGTGTAAGTCGTTTTGGTCACCTACAGTAATACCTGCATCTGGAAACCTTACAATATCATCAAACGTTGTTGGTACGCCTGGTGTACTTTGTACAAAACTGCTAGGAAGTAATCCACCTAATCTTAATGCATTGCTCGATGTTCCCCAATAATAATGATTAGTTGATGTTACACCGTTTGTTGCGTCTGTAGTATTAACTAATGTTAATCCTTTCTTGATAACATCATAACCTGTAATTGCATTTGTAGGATCTGTTGAATCAATTGTAAACTCTTGTCCACTGATAATATATATAATTTCATCTTCAATTGTTGCGGCAATTACACTGTGATTAACATTTGCAGTATCACGCACTGTTTTACTTTGCATTTGCGTTAAACCTGTACCAGCGCCTTGCGGACCAACTAGTACAAAAGATGTTCCATTGTAAGTGTATAGTTGACTGTTACCTGAATCCCACCAAAAGTCACCTGCTGTTAAACCAAGTGGCTGTGTGGTTGAAACTTCTGCACCGCCAGTTGTTTTAAACTTTGAACCATCGTAGAACTTAATTTTTCCGTTTGTTGAATCATGCCATATCTGTCCGCTAATTGGTTTAGGCGGTTGAGATGTTCCGCTAAAATTTTCTAACAAAAACAAAAAGTTTTCGTTCTGTATTTCGCCGTATCCGGCGTAGTTCTTACCAACAAACGTTAAGTCTGTTGTAACATCAACGGTACCATCTTGCACTACTACTAGTGTTGCGCCGCTGTATTTGTTAATTGTATAAGCCATGTTTCAACCCTTTAATTATAACTATATTTATCTTACACACTAGATGTTAAGTTTTGACTAAATGTCCAATTCCCACCTGCTGTGACGTATTCTTTCAACGCTCTAGTTACACTAACTGTAACTACACCCGTTGCATCTGTAAAGCCAATATCTTGTAATACTGACTCGTTTTGTACTCCTGCGGCATCTACTGCTATAAATGATTTTGTAGCAACCGCCGCAATATCGATCCCTGTTACACTTGCGCCGCCAAGTGTTGTACAGTGAATACGTGCAGTTGTACCGTTCGCAACAGTACTTGATGGAACTAAGTCGTTTAAGACCAAACCAATTTGAGTATCATTTAAACCTGTAACATCCATACTAAACGAAATTGCAGAACCTGCGATTGCTTCGTCTACATAAACCTTATTTGCTCCATCAGTATCCTGTGTTGGCTGTGCCATCGCAGTAATTTTTTGATTTGATATATTAAGGTCGCCATTTGGACTAATTGTAATTCCACTAGCGCCTGTTATAGTGCTTCCGTTTATGTTGATGTTATCAACGTCTAATGATGTTAGTGTTCCTACACTTGTAAGACTTGATGCTGTTACTCCAGTTCCTAATGTTGTTGCATTAAGTACAGAATTCCCTGCAATTTTGTATTCGTTACCTGTAGTAACATTAATATTTTCTGTTGCTGTCCAACTGTTTGTTGCTTGTATCCAAGTCCATTTTTTATCTACACCTGTTACTCTTATAACCATACCAGCATCGTCAACGCCCGAGTCTGTTAAAAGTGTACTATCACTTGTAATTGCAAGTTCAATTTGTTTATCTTCAACTCGTAATGTGCTTACATCTATACTTGCACTAGAACCTTCTACTACTAAATTTCCTGTTACACGGATATCACCTGTAACATCTAATGTATACTCTGGTGTGTTATCAAAAATACCTACACGTTTATTTGCCGCGTCTATGAATACAGCATCTACTTGCTGTGATCCAGCCGCTGTACTTGTTACTCTAATTGTATAATTTTCATCTAACTGCTGGTTAGCAGTAACAAACGAATTACCAATTATGCTTTGTACTTGGTTAGCGTTTGGTCCAATAGTAACACCTGCTGAGTTACTTACTGTCAGTGATCCTGTTACTGTGTTATTTGTAGTAGAACTTACAAAGTTGTCTGCTCCAACTTTAGTACCGTCTGCTTTAATTAATGCTTTTGCCGCGTCTGCTGTACCTTCAAATAAGAAAGTATCTTTATCAATAATATTAATACCTTTTTTGATATTACCTGTAATACCTGTTATTCCATATCCTACTGCTGGAGTAAATTCTACATTACTAATTACAGCGGCTCTAGAAGTAGTTCCGTCTGTTCCATTACCTAAGTATAAACTTGCAAGTGTACGACTTCTATCTTGGGTATCAAGTACACTTTCAATTCTAAATCCTGTTTCACCTTGACCTGCTGTATAAATTGGTCCTGCTAATGATAAATCAGTTCCGTCATAAAAGTAAAGTTGGTTGTTGACATTGTCCATCCATAAGTCACCAGCAACCATGTTAGGTTGTGTTTTTTGCACAAATGGTCCGCCAACTGCTTTAAATACAGTCCCTTCATAAACTTTCAAACGTGCTTCACTAGTATCCCACCAAACTTGTCCTGGTATTGGATTAGTTGGTGAGTTTGCATTACTAAAATTTTCTAGTAATTTTATAAAGTTTTCATTAAATGCTTCACCGTATCCGGTGTAGTTTCTGCCTACTAATGTTAATGATGTGCTATTAACATCTATAGTACCATCAATTAAATCTACTAGTAATGACCCATCTGTTTTGTTTAGTTTGTATGCCATTAAACTTTCCCTGTGTAAATTATGTAATTTAAGGACATAAACGGACTTAATGTTTCCATTGCTTGTCCGGTTGTTCCTGCAACACCACCACTTGTGGTTACAGCCTGCCCTGCATTTTGTCCTGTTGGTGCATCAAAAGTAATTGATGATACTGGACTGTTTGCATCTTTTGCCGCATCTAATATTGCATAAAACTGTGTACCTTCAACAACTAAATCATGTTCGTGATCTGGTAAGTTATTTTGTTGTATTGTAACTGTTTCTTGACCGCCACTGTTACCAAGTTCACTACCTTGTAAACCTGTAATTCTACTTGCCGCTGTTCCGCCCATATCATCTAGACCCATAACAGTTCTACCACGCATATCAGGTAGTGCAAATTTTGCTACACCATTATCACTTAATAATCCTGTTTGCTTGTATGTAAATCCAATTATTTCAAATAGTTCAGGATAATCTGCTTGTAATATTTCTTGTCCGTAACATAATAACCAAAACGTCGGTGCTGTTGTACCTGCATATGGCATCATTACACCTGGTGGATTAACTGGAACTGTTGATAATAAATCTCTTCTACTTACTCTATAAAGTCCAACTTGCCCTTGTACTCTGTTTAACAAAAATTCGTCACTAGCGTCGACATCACCTGTGTAGGTTTTATTACTAATAAAACTGTTTGCAATAGTTGTTTGAAAAGTTTTTGTGCCACCGCCTGTTTGTCCGTCAAATATTATAGTTGGCGCACTTACTTCACCTTGTAATTGGAAATTTGTAGAACTAGAAAGTTTGTCTGCACTGCCTGCTCTACCACTTACTTGTCCAGTAACGTTACCAGTTAAGTTTCCTATAAAAGTTGTTGCATATATTCCTGTATATTTGTTTGCTAATGATCCAATAGTTCTTGTGTTTGTTACATCTGGAATAATATTTCTAGTTTCTGTATCACCTAGTACATTTATTGTTCCGCCGATATTTAAATCACCTGCAATACCTGTACCGCCTTTTACAATTAAACTACCTGTACCAAAGTTTGTACTTGCAGTAGTTCCGTCAATAGTAATTGAATCACTAACTTTAATTTTACCTGTTACATCTAATGCTTCACTTGGTGCTGTATTATTAATACCAACATTTGTTGTTGAATCAACTCGCATTACTGTCTTTGTAGTACCTTGATCGTTTACACGAAAATCTAAACTAGCACCACTTGTATTGTGACTAACAACACCAATTTGTCCTTCAACACCTAATGCAACTTGGTTTCCACTACCTAAAATAATACCGTCGTCTGTGTTTACTTTTAATTGTTTTGTTGTTGTGCTAACAACATCACCACGTAAGAAATTTGCGGCAGGAACCTTTGTACCTGCTACTACTAAATTTTCTGCTTGTTCAGCAGGCCCATAAAATCTTGCGGCACCATCACCTGTTATATCTGCTGTGCTTAAATTAATACCTGGATTAATTTGACCAAAGCCGTTTATTTCTGCTCTTGCTGTAAATGTATCGGCACTAATAATTGCAACCGGTTTAGCATTTATATCAACTTGTAGTGCAGTGTACTCTTTATTGTCTTGTGCTAATATAGTTACTGGACTTACACCTGTACTTAAACCACCAGCGTACTCCGGACCAATTAGTGTCCAGCCAGAACCTGTATACAAATATAATTGTTGGTTATCAGTATCAACCCAAAGATCACCTGTGGTACTACTTGCGGCTTCTGGTTGGTTGGTTGCTTTTTTCAAACCACCACTTGCTACCCAATTTGTTCCATCGTATACTCTAAGTTGTTCGCTACCTACTGTAGTATCGTACCATAATTGTCCTTCAACTGGATTTGATGGAGAAGATGCGTTAGCAAAGTTTTCTAATATCTTTAAAAAGTTTTGATTAAATTCAACACCATAACTAGTGGTATTACGTCCAACTAAACTTAAACTAGTTGATACGTTGATTTCATTGTCTTCAACTGTGACGCTACCTTTGTTTGTTACGTCAGTGAAATTAATTGTATAAGGCATCTATTAAACTCCTGACAAACTTTGTACACGCACTGTATAATCAATTTGAACTAATCTGTTTAAACTTTTTTGTACAGGGTGGAAAATAACATGGGTAATTAATCTACCTGTGCCTGATGGGCTATAACTCTTAAGTCCTAGTTCGTCAAACACATAAAGGTTATCTGTATCTGTAGCAGTATCAAATGCATCTTGACCTTCTGGTTCACCGTAATCTAACAAACAAGTTACAACAACATCTGTGTAATTTGTTCCACTAACATGACGAGTTTCAATCTTGTTTCTTACAGGATCTGTGTTGCTTGTACTCCTGTCATCTACTACTTTAGTAAATGTTTGATTATACAAACTTGCATTTGTTCCTGTACTATTTGGAGTTAGGTATGTAATTACACCTGTTGGATCAACGCTTGTACCACCGTTACCAAAACTCATTTCGTATATCATCCCTTGACCTTGATTTGCAAGGCTTTCTGCAAGAGCAATACTCATATTCTCGTAGTGAATAGCATTACGCTTATCAACATACACTTCGCCAGTTTTAGGGTCATGTATTTTGATATGTCCTTTAACTACTACTCCGCTTTTATCATTTAATTTGTCTGTCATGTTTTCTCTCACTGCTACTGTATTTATTTAGGTAGTTCCGTTGTTCTTGCCTTAAGAAACTGTGCAACGTCATTTTCTGCATCAACTAGGCTTTCTCCTGCTTTTGTCCATGTTTGTCCAATGCGTCTAACCACCGTAACCTTCTGATCTTGCTCTGGTGTAACTGCTAACCCCAATGTACTACCACTTAAAGTGAATTCTACTGGTAAAGTTACGTCTCCCTCGGCACTATCTTGTGCAATAAACCTAGTTACAAAGTTACCCGCACTATCTTTAGTGTCTACTTGATAACTACTTATCGCATTTTTACGAAGTCTGCGTCCAGCAACAAATACTTCAAACTCATTTACACCTTGTGTAGGTGTAAAGTCTAATTCAAATGATGCTGTAGTACCATCTGCTGTAAACACTTGTGTAAGTGTTTGATCTGTGTAAGGAGCATTTTCTCCTGGACTTTGATCTCTTACTTCAGTTCCTGAAGCAATTAATGTGTTTACACCTGTACCTAATGTACCTCTACGTATTTGACGTAAACTATTTCCTTGCTTCACGTAGTACTCAATTCTTTCACCGTTTATAAACACAACACCCGGTATTTGTTTCTTTTTACCTGGTTCAGGTAAATCAGAAGCATCTACTAGTTCAATTCTAGTATCCCACCAATTAAGGTCCTGTGCTAGTTTATACTTATTCGCATCGTCCAATCGCTTGTAGTGAACGCGGTTCAATATATCTTTAAACTGTCTATATCCAAATCTATGAGTTAATTGCTCTTCTCCAAATTGTATTATTTCAACTTTGTCATTTGCACTTAATTTTTTAAGAATTTTTACATGTAGTTTATCTTCTTCTAAGTAATAATCAACATTTGGTGCTAATCTTACGCCATTTATAATTACCCATACATATTCAGAATCTTGTGATTTATTCCTTAATTCTACAAGTCCGTTACTTAAATTAATATATTCTTTAAAGTTAGTTGTTCCTGGTACAAGCGTAACTCTACTTACTAAGTTGTATTTGATACGCTCAAAATCTTGTATATCATGATTACTAAATGACGTAATTCTTACTGTTTCTCCTAGAGTAGGTGCTGTATCAAAATATATTTTGCTTCTATCTTGCAAAAATTTGGTACTGCTATCTGCACCAACGCCTACATAACCAAATGCATATTGTCCATCAATGCTAAAGAACACATCTAGTTTGTCTCCAACTCCGCCGATACCTGCTGATAATACAACACTATTATTTGAACTATCCCATCTATATTGAACGTTCTTCACAAGCAACTCATCATTTAAGTAAACTTCAATGTCCTCACCTCTAACACTATTAGTTAAAAATTGCCATTCTTGAATTTGATACTCTCTAGTTGATGCATTTGTTATTGTAAAGTCTACATTATAACCTGCATCAAGTATATTATTGTTAAGTTCAACAATAGCATTTTGTGCAGTTGGTAATCCGCCAACTAGTGCTGGGTTAACATCAAATATTGTTGTTGAACCATCACCGATTAGTGTTTGCACATTAGTTGCACTAAAGTTTTTAGCAGTTGTATAAAATAATCCATAATCAACAAGTTGCCCTGCTTGCGGTGCTGTGTCAAATGTAATTACAAAATTTTTGTTTGCATCTTCGGATAATGTAGAATTTATTACTACACCATTTATAGTTACATAATGACTTACACCTGTTTGATATTTTAAATTAGTAGTGTATGTATTTGTACTTCCGTCTGCAACAAATTTATTAATGTCTAAAATTTTCTGTCCGCTTACACCCATTGTAACTATGCTTAATACTTTTCCTGCTGTTGGTGCAGTTGTAAATGTTATTGAATCGTTTACGTAATTAATAGTGTAATCTGTGTTAGCAACTCTTACATTATCAATACTTACAAAAACTGCTTCACTATTATGAGGATGTATTCCAGTATTATAAGTTTGTGTTACTCCGTCTGTTTGGAAGAATTGTGTTTGTACATTACTTGTTCCATCATCTGGTCTGTGGAAAACTTTAATGTCAACTGTATCTGAAATTTTTCCTGGAACAAGTTCTTCAGGTCCAGTAGTTGTCATTGGTGTAATAAATCCGTCACCATCTACAATAATATCACTTGCATCAATACCTTTAGCATTACTATATGATAATGCGCCTCCAGTTAGTTCAGTGTCATAACTTGCAGGGTCTGGTTGAAAACTACCATCACTAGTAGTTTTTCTTATTACAAATATATCATCATCTTTTGTTGTTATTCCAAAGTTTTGGATATTGATACTTGTCAATACTCCATCACCTGTAATACTTGTCATAACAGCATTTGGATTTGTAGGATTACTTGGATAATTTGCATCATCAAGTCTTACATTATTTTTATAAACATTGTAAACTACTCCATCTTCTAACGGTGTAGTCCAAGTAAGTTCTGCTGTTGAACCGTCTAAGTAAAAAATAATGTCTTCAAATGTTGAGTCGTAAATATCATATGCTTCTACACCAAAGCCTTTTGTTTCAAATCCACCTGCTTGAGAAAAGTCAAAACTTTTTACTTCTACACCACCAAAGTCAACACCCATCATAAGTTGTGAAATATCTTTGCCAATCATTCCATCTATTGGTTTATAGTATGACTGTACTCTATCTTGTGCAGTTAATAAGTCAGGCGCTAATTCATAATCCACTTTAATTGTTTTTGTCATTAAAGGAGGTGTATCAAATATAATTCTACCGCGTTTTCTATCATAACTTTTAGTACTATCTACATAATTTAAATATGAGTATTCACTTTTTAATAATTCTACTCCGTTTATATAAATCTTTACTTTGGCTCCGTTTAAGTTCATTGGCCAACTCAAATTATATACTGCTGTAACGTTATCTCCAGTAAATGTTTCTGATCTTGCTACTTCTAAATAATAAGGGTTACCACTTACTCTATCAAATCGTGATATAATATGTGTACCTCTAACTTTACCATTTCCAAGCACTGCTCTTGCAGTACATTTAGTTCCGCCATCTTCTACACTACCATTTAGTATTACATCTGGTGATTTCAAATAACCACTACCAGGATTAGTAACTTCAATTTTATTTACTTTACCATTATTCAAAAATGCTTTTGCTGTAGCGCCAGTACCACCGCCGCCTTCAATACTTACTATTGGAGGTAAAGTATAGTTTGATCCTGAATTACCAACTGAAATTTCTTTTATTTGGTATCCACTATTTTCTAACCAATGCTTATCTGGATAAACGCTAGTACTATTTGATACACTTGTAATTGTATTATTAGAAACTTTAGCATTACTACTTAAAATTTTCTTTTTAGAAAAACTATATCTAGGCGGTAAATCAAAATCTGCAATTATACTATTTGTAGGATCAGTTTTTTCGTAACTAGAAACATACTCTCTAATTTTAGTTTTAAATGGTTTTACTTCATTAATATAATCTTGGTAATTGTCAATATTGTCATTTTTAAATGTAACCTTTTGCATTAAGTCACCAACATTGTGTTGTGCTTTAATAAATGATGTTTTAAATGCCCAGTCAATATTTGGTTGTTCACTAAATGCGTAACGTATACTTGCAAGAAACAACTCGTTATAATGTACTTCTAAATTATCAACTAAAATATGATCTCTTAGTGTTTCTAAAACTACTCTAGATTCAGTTACAGGTTGATTGTCATAAAATGTTGTATCAAATGTATCAGTATCAAATCCAGTTTTGTTTAAACTAGTATTATATAGTTTAGGACTAAATTGAATAGTTGCATTTTGCTTTCCTATTACTTTATAGTTTTGTGTGTAATCTTCAGTTTGTAAATTTGCAATTTTTTCTAACAGCAACCAACCGCCTGAACCTATTGAGGAAATTTTAACTGTTTCACCAATATTATTTTCCAAAGCAGATAACTGGTAACTAAAATCAATTAGACTATCAATTTCTGTAAATTCGCTATATCCTGCCGCATACCAATCTGCATAATTCCAATATAAATTTGTATCAAAACGTTGACTTACAGTTCTGTTCCATCTAGTACCAGTGTAGTTATATAGCGACCATTTGTTAGCAACATTTGAATCACTTGCAACAAGTACACTAAAATTCCTCACTGAAAGTGTAGTATTTTCATCATAACCTATACCTGGATCAACAATATTAATTTTTATAATTTGTCCTAGTTCATTTATTTCAGATTCTAATACAGCATCTCTACCAATACCTGTCACTGTAATTTTAGGACCTAATCTAGTTCCACCTACAGTTGAATCATAAGTTGGATCTACGTATCCTTTGCCAGAATTAGGAATAGCAACACTTGTAATCTTACCATCTACTACTGTTGGTGTTAACAAGGCTGTAACTCTTTTTGCTATACCAACAAATGCAAGGTCTTCGTATGTATCAATTTTGATATCATATTCTCTTGAACTTGCAAACGGTGCCGGATCACTTTTTGTCAAATCACTTATATTAAATTCATCAACAATAATATTTTTTATTAGCACATCATTGACTCGTTCAATAACTTCTTTAAATGCTTCTGATTTATTAAGAAACATAGCCTGTCTTGGATTGTTACTAATACCGTATTTTGCTTTTGCACTTAGTTTAGGATCTGGCACTAATCTAAATTGAGAATCATAACCAATTAAACTGTCAAACCATTTACGCTCAATATCTCTTGTAGGCTTGCTTGACCCAATACCTTGTGTTAACATCTGATATTCATTATGAATATTTTGGTCAATGTTATCAAGTGTGTAGTAACGTAAATTAAATGCAACATTATTACCGCTCAATAATGGCTCACAGTTAAACAACACATATCTATCTTTTGCCATTAGTCCAACAAATCTATGTCCTTGTCCTACTGGATCTTCTATTAAACGTTTTACATCATACGCAGTAATTTTTCTATTAGCAGTTGTAGGTACAACACGCTTGTTTGCTACCCAATAATAATATTTCGCTACGCTAGTATTTGAAATAGGATCCCATTTTAATCTTTGAGAATATACACCATCACCGTATCTACTCAACCCACTTACTCCTGAAGCAATACCGTTTTCGCTATCTGCTAAGGCATCCCATTCACTTGGCAATAAGTCAGTTTCTACCCATTCGTATACTTCTACACTTGTACCAGGAAATACTTCTCCCCAAAAGTTAGTTTGGTATGTAACACTATTTTGTTGGTAGTTGTAAAATTTAACTGCACTAATATCCCACCATAGTTGGCCTGCATGTTCTGCACCCCAAGCATTATCCTCATCAATAACAACAGTATCATTACCTAGACTATATGCCGCAGGATCATAATACGTTTTATATGATAATTCTTGTTCTGCTGGTCCAGCAATTTTGCCTTGTACTGGATCAATATAATCTAAGTCTTCAATAAGTGTGTTTGTTTGGGTGTTATATAAAAATGCACCTTTTATCTTTGCAATGTCTACTTGATCAATTGGGCTTCTGTGTGTTTTCCATGCTTTTGCACCTAATGTTTTTCTAAAGTCAATAATCATACCTTGGAATGTAGTAAGATCAGTAACTTCTGGGATAGCAGAATATACATGGTTTGTTTTCATTAATAAGTTTTTACCAAAATTAACTGCTAATGGTTCGTCAATAACAAATTCTTGTGCAAATAATAATGACTGATTAATTCTTTCGTACATGAATACAACACCGCTGTCCATATCTGTTGATTTAAAGTTTGTAAACTCATCATCAAATATAGTTGTATTATTATCAAATGTAGTTGGCAATTCAATATCGCCATTTAATGATGTAACTGCTAACTGATTACCGTCAAAATTTAAATAAGCACCAAATTGTTCTGCTTGTTCCCCGTTTGGACTAAACACTTCTTGGGTTAAAGTAAACGAACCGTCAACAAGCGTATATACATATACTTTACCTTGATCTTTTTTCTTATCATCATTGTAAGGTTCACCAATAGCAAGCATTTCTCCATCGTCACTTATGCTTATGCTATCACCAAAGCCTGTAAAAGATCCTGTTGATAAGTCTTCATAAGGTGGTTTAATAGTTTGAGATACCGTCATTTGCCCTTCAGGTAATCTTCTATAAACAACAATTACACGCTCTCCTGTACTGTCATTGCCTTGTATTCTAGAACTTACAACTAAAACTTCACCATCTTTAGATTGATCAAATTTTCTTGCAAAATCTCTAACTCCATATTCAGGATCAAATACATCTTCTCCAATAAGTCTATTTGTACCGTCTGTTGGAATAAATCCTACATGTGCCGTTCCGTCTGTTACACTTTCCCAATCATCTGCGATAAATGCACTTCCGCTTGCAATATTTCTTTTTGCTTTATACAGTAGACTTCCGTTATTAACAATTTCGCCTTCTTTATAGAAAACCTGTGAACTAAACAATCCTCTAAACTCAGGATCAATATCTAACTGCCATTCATATGTACTTGCAACGCCATTTTTAGTTTCGCTACCATGCTTAATAAAATGTATACTACCTGCGTTTGATTGAGTTCCATTACCTTTTGATGCAACTAATATTCTATATAACGCACCGTCTTGGTTAATTTGAATTTCGTCACCAAGTTTTGCATTTGCTTTTCTTTCAGGTACTGTAAAATGATCTACTACATCAAACTGTATTTTTTCATTTAATTGATATGCACTAAACATACCTTCTAATTGTAATCCACTTGTAAACGTGCCATTAGCATTTGATACTGGAATATTAGTAACTAGTTGCCAGTCATTATTATTTGATGCTGGAATGTTAGGATCACGAGGTATACCTGCAAGTGTAATTTCATTATAGAACCAATATTCAAAATCATCAAGTTGACTAATTGTCGCATCTGGAAAATTAGTATCTTCTTCCATAACAATAATTTTACCTATACGTGTGCCTTCTAAACTTACAGCATCTATTCTACCCATTCTACGATCAATAGCACCACGTGAACGGAATATATCTGCATCTTGGTTATAAGTGTTTCCTTTGCTCCATGTACCAGTAATATTTTTTACATAAATTCTAACAGTGTTAAACTGTCTTTTATAAAAAGTTATTTCTGCTGTCGCACCAGTAACTGTATCTTTTACTGTATCTCCTACAATTGGTTCAAAAGGTAATTGATTTGCTTGATCAAACTCATCAAATGTAAAGTCAATATAGCCATCCCATAAATCATAAACAGTATGTTCTTTATCAAACAACGCTTTGCTCATTACAGTATCAGTAAAGTTTGTATTGCCACTTACACTATCTACTGTCATGTTAAATTTACTACCGATACTTAATGTATCAGTAAATGGTTTGTTTCCTCTTACTACCCATAATGGGCTTTCCTGTAATGCAAATACTTCTAAAGGATCACCTTCGTAAGTAAGTGTTTGTGCAAACGATGCTTGGTCCATTAAACTTAAAGTAGAACCCGAATTGTTAGCATCTTGTACTGCTAACTGTCTAGCATCAGTAATATTATGATAAAAGTTTGGTGTGCTTCTTCCGCTTGCAGTTGTTAACAGATCTTGATAAATTAAACCATGTCCTGGATCAACAAATATATTTGTACTATCTGCACTTGTAGTATATGTTGGTGTATTAATAAACCAGTAACCACCTAAGCCACTTGTTAAATTAGTATAATCTTCTGTGTAATCACCTATACGTATAGTACCAACAAATACTGATCCTGATTGATCGAATGTTCCGTTAACATCCGACAAGTAAACTGTACAAGTTGTTAAATCATTTGCTACATATACTACTTGTCCACTAGCAATAGTACTAGAAAGAGTATCACCAACTTGTGGTAAGTTTACAAAATTTTCGATTACTAATACATTGTCTACTTTATATTCAATATTATGTCTGTCACTTAAAAATGCACCTGTTATTGCAGGGAATTCTCCGTCAAACGGTTGAACATCTGTTGACGCACCTTGGATATTTAATTTACTAAAATTATTCCATTTAAGAACAATATCGTCGCCGGCTGTACTTCCTTCATACGCATTCAACGGCGCTCTTATAAGCATGTGTGCAACCGGACTGTCGTTAATTTTATAATTACCAGTTTGTAATAAATTAATAAAAGTACTATCGCTTTGAGAAACAATATCTACATAGGAATCAAAACTGCTAAAGGATATTGCACCTGTAGCAGGATCAATATTTTGTACTGCTTTATATAAGTTTGGACCATATTTTATAATTTGACCTTTTGTATAAGAAGTACCTTGTTGGAATTCTCCTTTATAAAACCCGTATGTATTTGATGCTTGTGGAGAACCAACTACAAGAAATTTTCCATCTGGACTTAATGCTACACTTTCGCCAAATTGCATTGATGTTGTAGGTGTACTGCCGTCATATGCATCTGCAACATTAGTTGGAGCAGAGATAATTTGATCCAAAACAAAATTTGTACTATCGTTTGGACGCACATATATATGAACTTCGCCATTTCCTTTAAATGGAATACCTACTGCCATTTTTGTATTGCCATCGTTTACACTTATAGAATGACCGAAGCCGTGTTGTGTACTATCTAATTGTAATGTACTTAATACTTTTTGATGTTCTGAATACACTGGAGCATTTTTTAGTACAGTCCATTTATTATTATCATCATTGTCAATCCATATTAATTCATTAGTTCCTAAATTAGCAGTAACATTTTTATTTGCATCTTTTATGGATGCTGTACGTTGTGTAGTAAAAATAGTTATTGTACCGCTAATATCAATTGTTTCGTCTATCTCTTGCCAGTCTTGATTTTCAGTTTCAAAAGTTACATCATTACCTATAACTTTAGTTGCTTTATAAAATCCATCTAATGTTGTAAGTGACGCAGTATTTGCATTAGTAATACCAAATATATCACCTACTGCAATATCTCTAGCAGTAAAGTTTAGGCCTAAAGTAATTTCACTTCCAACTGGAGTTACTGTTTCAATTCTTAATTTTGTTTCAGTATGTTGAATAACGTCCCAAGTTTGGTCATTAGTTGCTACCCAGACATAATCGTTTCTGTTTATATCATCAATACTAAATCCTAGTATTCCATCTTTTGTCAATACTGCACGACTTACATCTTCACCAGTTACGTAACCTACTGTTTTAACATACTCTTCATTAGTATATTTTGTAGGTATTTTGTTTATATCATAATTTTCTGGTTTTAAGAATACATCATAATTTGGTATTCTATAAATTAAGTCTGTTGGTGCTGTAGGTAATGTTTCAACTAATTCAATTGGCTGAGGACTAAGATTAAAATTAGATTCGTTTAATTGCCATTCAATTTCTTCAAAGTTTGTAGTAGCACCGTATTGATTATTTTTTACAGCCCACTCTTCATAAAAATCAACAGATTCTTTATCTGCACTTGCAAGAGCATCAAATAATTTATCAATACTATTTCGTGATCCTTTATCAGCAATAAATCCTTGATAAAATTTATATTGTGATACATCATCGTTTATAATATTTTCTAAATATTGACGCTTTTGATAACCAGTTAAATGTTGAGCGAGTTTTTGTTGCTCAGTATCAAAGTTATCGCTATCAAGATCATAAAAATCTGTAAACTGATTTATTCTATAATCAAAGTTTGTGTATAATTTTGTTTCAGGACGTCCTTCTAACCTGTTCCATTCAGCAGGTATAAATTTTTGAGTGCCTGCAATTTTATTTTTTGCGGCGTAGAAAAATTCCTTATAACGAATAGTATCGCCTATTGCATAATCTCTAAATGCTTCCCATTCTGTTACCTCTGCTTGATCAAAAACAAATCCTGGAATATTAAGTGTACCGTTCCAATTGGCAGTTCTATATCCCATAACTTTAACACGATCTTGCCTATATCCAGATGCAGGACTATAAATTACATCTTTAAAGTCTGAAGTATTATCAAGTATAGCAACATGCTCAACTTGCACAAGCGGAAGTTGTATGTAATATATACCGTCTGCTGTGTTTGCTAAATTAACAGCAAACGTATTTCCTTCTCTAGTAAGCCTTGTAAATGTTTCATCTAACGGTTTCCCTGCACTATCTTGCATAGAATAATCATAAAAATTATCATACAAGTTATCAACAACTGAGTACGGTCTTGTAAACTTTATTTGATTAGCACTAGGGCTTAATGCAATAATTGTGCCTGCCGCCCAGTTTTGTGTAGTCCAGAATAAAAATTCTTTTGCACTTAGTTTCCAATCTTCAACAGTAGAATTATCTTTATTGTAATAATCAAAAGCAAAGCCTGCTGTATCAAGTTGTTTTGCATATCCTAATAGGAAATCTACAACTTCTTGGATTTCAGTATATATTGTTCCGTAAGGAACTTCGGTAATTGTACTTTCAAAGTTTTTACGAAACAATGCTGTTGCCCCGCCTCTTACAGGTATGTCATTAATTTTTTGAAAATTCTTTGCTTCAAAACTAGCACCAGATGTATGATCTACAATTACTCTATAAAACTTACTTAAATGTCTTACAAACTTATCTACAGTATATTTTTTATCTTCTTCCCACTCTACAAACGCATCAGATACTCCACCAACATTTACTGCAGGATCGTTAGTACGTGGAGACGCTTGTTGTATTTTAAATATTGGATTTGCTCTATCATATCCTCTTATAACAAATCCGTAACTTTGTTTTTCTATAATTACACCACTATATGAAACTGTATCTACAGGTGAACTTGTGTTTAAAAATATTTTATAATTTTCTTTTGGTAAAAATACATTACCTTTGTTGAATGGTGTTCTACTATCTAAAACAAATTTCATTTTATTTTGATCTGTAAATGCACCTAATTTCATACCTAATTGGTATTTTAAACTTTTTACTTGTTCTTTATAATCGTTAGTTGAAATACTACTATTAGATAATGTGTAGTTAACAACATAATCAACTAATCCGCTTGTGAAAACTCTTGTTGTATCTCCGTAAACATTACTGAAAACTAAATCTGCTAGTGAAATACAACGCTTGTTTTCTGTATAAACAAGTTGTCCTGCAAGATTTCTGCTGATCCTTGATAAATCCCAACCTAATGACATTACTTTAGCAGGTTGATTTAATAACCATGATTTAATTAAACTAAACGCATAATCACTGCTGGTTCTCCAAGCATTTTCTGTCGGAGCATGATCGCCAAATTTGAAACCTAGTTTAGTATAAGAATTAATATATTCTTTGGCATACTTAGAATCTAATGGACTTAATAAATTTCCACTTTCGTCAACTGGTATGTGCTTTGTTAAGCCGGGTCTTACATATTTTTCTAGATATTTTGCTGACTTGTTTGGTTCGGCAACTTTTCCTTCTTCAAGATCTTGCCACAGTATTAAGTTATTACTTGTGTAAGGAGCCGCACCGTAAACAGTATTCCACCATGTAGGTTTTTCTGCAAAGCCTAACATCTTCCAAGGAGTTGTATGTGGAGTATCTGTATCATATGCATTTTTATATACAGAACGCCAAAACCCTGTTAGTGCTTCACCGTTTGGTCCTGACATATATGAATAGTTGTAAGTAAAACTATCATTAAGTTCATAAAAATTATTTGAAGTATAATCTAATCCACCTAATGACTCATTCCATTTAACAAAGTCACTTAGTAGTATTTTATTAATGTTATCTATTTTAAATTTTGTATTTCTGTATGCTCCAGGAACATAATCATTAATATCTAATTTTAAAACATCGTAAGTTGCTTTAATATTATTATAAATTCTTCTTTCAAGGTCTAACAGTAATGCATCTCTATAATCATTAAATGCAATAGTTCTACTTCCGTCATGTCCAATAATAATATTAGTAGGTGTTCTGTAACTATCATCACTAATAATTTCAGGCACATATGCAGGATATAGTCCTAATTTAGTTGGAGTGCTAGGCACATAGTTTCCGTCTGTGCTTTCGTACTCATATATTTCAATTAAGTCTCCGTCTGCTTTGGTTGCTGTAATTACAGCAAAACCATCACTATTAAAAGTATAATCTCTACCATATACTAACTGTGCTCCGTTCTGATAAATTGTTACGGCTTTATTGCTTAATTTAGTTTTATCAAAAGTTTGAGATAAACTAAAAAAATTATTTTCAGTATCATAAACTTTAAATTCTAAACGCTTATTTCCTGCAAACGGAACCATGTCACTAAAATAAAACGGATCATTTGTAGTTTTATTTTTTAATGTTTCAGATAAAATTTTATCTACATGTTGTTTGACTGGTCCGTCATAACCTAAGTTTTCTGCAACTTGTAGGAAAGTTCTTTTAAATGTTCTAAATTCATTTTTTGCAAAGTCTATTGCTTTAATTACATTTGCATTTTTTGTAGTAATATGATATAAAGGATTATTAATAGGGCCTGCATGTTGTACAAACTTTTTACCTACAGTGTTAATATCTCCTAAACTTCCTAAGTTACTGTCTCCAGGAAATATACCTTTAAAATCTTCTAAGTCTTCTATCATTGAAAACACATGATCATTAACTTCGCCTAAAGTAAATGTATTTAAATTTACATTATTAGGATTGTGTTCTAAATTAATTGGAAATTCATAATATCCGTTTTCATTTTTCTCAGTGCTAGAAGATGTTTTGAATATAACACTATCGCCTGCTGATAATTCATTTTCAAAAACTACTATTGCTTTGCCGTCTTGTCTTGAAATACTATAATCATAAAAATGTTTATTGTTTACAAATACACTACAAGTCAAATCATTAAGATCGCCGGCATTTTTGTAAACATCAATTTCTAATTGGCTTACAGGACCTTGTACATCATATTGTCTAATAACTTTTTGCTGTGATGAGTTTTTTGCTTTTTGCCAACCATTTTTATATGTAAAGGAGTTTAAAGAAGTGTATGTTTTTAGAAATCCTGTATCAGTGTTTACACCTAACACACTTGTTAAATCTTGATATGTAAAACTTTCAGTAAGCAAATCAAAATTAAAAGTAATATCACCCACATTAGTTAAAGCACGGTATGTAACTACAAATCCTAGTTCTGGGTCTACTGTACCTGATGTGCCAATTTTGTAACTAAAAACTTTGTTACCTGCAAAAGTTGTTGTCTTATACGTTGTTTCATCTGCAAAACTTATACCATTGCTATCAAACATATCAAACAAAGGTGATTGATTTACTTTTGTTTTAAGTTGTCCTAATTTCCAACTAGTGCCATCATAGTAATAGTGCTTACCTGCATTACTAGTTCCTTTTTTAACTAATACAACTTCATTTGTTAACGGAGTTGCATCAGTATCTTCAATTAATGCAATTTGAGGGACTGTACTATTATGCGTAATAAACTTAACTTTATAAATTTTTCCTGTTGCTCTTATATCTTTTTCAGCAGTAAATAAAATTCGCATGCCATCTGTAACGTCAACATTGTCAATATTATATCCTACTGCGCCTTCAACAGTTGAAAATATATCTGTAGTCAGCGTATCAATTAAATCAATATCATTTTTCTTTTCTGTACCAAAATTGAATAGTTTTAATCCAGAAGTGAATTCTATAATTGGACGCTTTGCTCTTTGTGATTGATCAATGCTTACTGACTGTCCATTTACTTCAGCACTTTTTTCGATTACTGATTTATGATACCATTTGTTATTTCTTGTCCAAGCATTTTTATCTGGGGAATCTCTATTTACAACAATATAATCTTTTGTAATACTATACGAGGCCGCATTACCAAAAGGTAAACTATCAAAGTTATCGTCGTCAAACGCAATGGGCTTATCATCTGCATACGATAATGCAATTACTAAGTCATCAGTATTAACTAATTTAATTTGTGTACCTACACCTTCTACAATCCAACTTCCTGTAGCATACTTTTCAGGTGTTACTTGTCCAACAAAATTTAATTTCATGCCGTTAAGTAATTCTACACCTTTAGATGTTGTATACTTTTTTTGACCTATTATTTCTGATTCAACATCAATAGCCGTTGCTTCGTCAACTTCTGCTATTCTGATAATACCACCTGAATTAATATTGTTACTGTTTTGATAATACAATCTTGTAGGTGCGTTTAATGGAACTGTAAATGTTAATGTTCCACTTTCAATGTTTGCATTAGTAATACCTGTTTCATATATAGTGTCTGCATCTAAACTACGCTCAGTACGAATTGTAAATGGCATATCTGTTGCACTAATATCAAATTTATACGTTTGTCCTTTGTATAATTCTATAGTAGGATTCTGTGTAAGGTCTCCGTTTATAACGTATGCTAAATTATTTCCGTTGTCAACACTTGTAATAGTGTATGTTCTTGTTACTTCTGTACTTTGTCCTGCAACATTAATTGGTACAGGGCCGTCTGGCATCCAATAATATTCTCTAAAGTTTGTAAGTTTATCCCAATCAATATTTGGGTTCCATGAATAATATTCTGAACCATTAAGTAAATCATGATTATCAACATTACCGCCAAATGCTTTTATTTGATTAATATAATCATTGTAGTCTTTATAAAACGTTACATTGTCATATAAATCTTTGGAGATAACAGATGGTTCTAATTGGTATGCTTCTCTCGGAACAGAAATATCACCAATGTAATTGTCATTGTTTCTATAAGACTTAGCAGTTCTTCTGCCATAAAATCCATTTAACTTTTGTGCAGTGCCTGGTTGTAAAACTTGATCCAGTGTTGCATCTAAAAATTTATTATTTTTTGTAGTGCGAAAATACTTTGGTAATAAACTATTAGACTTAAAAGAAGGTTTCTTGCCATCTATTGGTAATGGACTTTCGTTTTGATTATCGTCATAAGCCATTAGTAACCATATCCTCCGCCACTGTTGCCGCCGCCGCTGTTGCCGCCGCCACTGCTACTGCTTGAACTACTGCTTGAACTTGTACTACTTGACATAGCACCTGTAGAACTTATAGAACCTGCTTCAGATGCAGAACTAACAACACCTGTATTAATTGTTTCTTGACTTGATGTAATAACATTTCCAGTTGCTCTTAATCTACTTGCTGTAATAGCATCTATAATTTCAACATTTTCTACTGTTGCTGAACTAATAAAAATTTCGTTTGATTCTGATTTAATTTCGTATAAACTACCAAATGATTGACTTTGCTCATTAGGTACAATTACAATACTAACAATGTCCGGAGTCATTTGATTCATAATATAAGTTGATAATTCACTAAAGTAAAAACTTTCACCAAATTCCCAATTATCTAAATTAAAGTAAACATTGATTGCTTCAATTATTCTTGACTTAATATCGTTATTATTTGTAACTACATCTGGATTAGTAACTACTTTAAATGTTGCTTGCAAACTAGTCTCCGCTGATGAACCAAACAATGGTTTATATTTTACTGGGTGATAAATTATTTCATCACTTATTGATTTAATCTTTTCTAATTCTGTGCCGTAAGTACGATACATTTCATCACTGCTTGGTGGTAATGGTTCTGTAAGTCTATCGCCTGCTAAGAATTGTCTATAAGCAATATCATATGTACGTGTTAATAGATAAGAATCCATAATGTTACTTGCGGCTGGGTCAATTCTTTGATTATAATCTGCACTATGCAAGTATCTAAATTTTAATCCAGAACGTCCTATATAACCTCTATACTCTTTAGTAATTTCTATGTTTTTCTTTGTACTGTCTAATTTATAAAATAATTCAGTATCCATTGTGAAGAAAACTTGTCCTGCTGTATACTGTGAATACGCACCAATAGCACCGGAGTTTGCTTTTACTTTAATTCCTTCAATATTATTATTAACGTACCTATAGTCCTCGACACCGTCACTTGTAGTATATTTCTTTTGGAAAATATATTTTGATTCAGGATTAACAGTTTCAGCAACAATGTCAATAAATCCTTGCGGATTATCAATAACACCATCATCGTCGGCATCAAAGAAACTTACTTCAATACGTTTACTATCAACATATCCTTCTGCATCTCTATATTCTTTTACAACTTCCCAATCGTAACTAACGTTAAATGGATTAGATACATCTGGTTTATTGTTGATATTTAAAACTTCAATTTTGTCTTTAATAATTTTACCAGTTTTGTTATCATAGATTTTATCTGTGCTATCATAGTAAAATTTAATTTCTTGATCACTCTCAAAAACGTATCTCATCGTTCTGTATGTAATATCGTAACGCTCGCCATCTGTTTTAAAATACATGATCCAACTTGCATCTAAGTTTTGATTACTCGAGTCTCCAGTTTTACCTGTACTAAAATTACTTACACTATCAATGTTTGCTTCAGTAATGATTCTCCATTGGCGTGTTTCAACATCATAACGTAAACCGAAAGTATTTGTTGCAAACGCTTGATCAACTACTTGTGTTTTTACAGCATCTGTAATTATATTTGCTAATTTTGGTCTTATTTCTTGTAGTACTGCTCCAGTAGGAACATTATCATTTAGTACAATTGGTCCTAGTCCTGTTGAACCTACTACTGTACCGTCACCGCTAACACTAATAACTTTGGTCCAAATATAATCAATTGCATTAGGATGATCTGAAGAACCTGCCATTAATCCGTGTTCATTATTTTTCATAAAATGAAAACCTGTTGGTGCAACAAATTTTAAAAGTGTGCCTGCTTCAACAAATCTTAAATTGTTTGCTGTAAATGTACCAACTTTAAATGTTACTCCTACACCAGCACCAGCAGTTTCAGGTTGGGTTTTACTTATTAATCCTGTACTTCTATTAGTATCTTGTGTAGAACTTGTCCATTCAACCCCTAAATCTGATGCAAGAATTTTAGTAAAGTTTTCTAGATAGTAATTATATACTTTTTTATCACGTATAATAGGTTCTACTGTATTTGTAATTGCTTGTTCAATATCAGTTGTAGTTACAAAATTAAAACTTGTTTTTAAATTTTTTGTTTCTTTATAAATTATACCGTCATTGCCAAATAAATTTGTACTTGAATATTTTCCTGTTGAATCAATTAAATCAAAGTATCTACTAATGCCGCTTGCATTTCTATTAACAGTTTTTACTTTTACAATTTCTTGACTTACTCCTAATGGAGCAACATTATAATCTTCAGCAGTTACCATTCTATTTTGTGTATAGAATGTTGATGGAGCATTTGCTTTTATACTTTCGTTACTTTCACTTAAACTACTGTTTGAAATTGTATATTTTAATTGTAGTGTTAAATTAAGTGTTTCAGGTACACCAAATTCACTTAGATAAGGAATAGCAATTTGTATACCTGTCATTTCACTTGGTTTAATTGTATAACGTTTATTTGCACTTGTACGATATACTACTTTAAATCTGCCTTGTGGTAAATTTCCAAATACACCGTCACTAAAAATTAAACTAATTCTATCTTGTACTCTTGTTAAAACAGAATATAAGTTTCTAATACTTTTATTAACACTATTGTAAATTACATTGTTGCCTTCAACTGAATTTACTTTTGTCCAAAATTCATTTTCACGTCCTTGTTCATCTAATTTAAATAACCAAACATCTTTATCGTTAATATCAGTTGCATCAATATCAACTTTTTGATTTGAACTAGGATTGTTAACACTAAATTGACCATCATCTAAAGAACCTTGTTTAAATGTTGCAAAAAATCCTGTGTTTGTACTTGCAGGACCTTGTCCATCGTTTTTATATAGGCATGCAAAACTGTTACCAACTAGTGGAATTTCTTCTTCAAGTGCATTCTCAACAATGTCAGTACTTACAACTTCAAACGGTAAACTTTGTCCTTCAATAGTTTTTGAAAATGAATATTTAGGAATATCAGTATTGATACCATTAAATCTATATTGTTCATGTGGTATACCATTTACTGTTGCTTTTTTAGTAGGCTTACCAAAAACTCCGTTTGCCGGTAAAGCGGCATTCATTACTTTAATAAATTGTTCATACCAATTAGAGTTGCTAGGATCGTTCCAAGTAATTTGTTGTCCTGATAAATTAAAACTGTTAGAATCAACAACATCTTGTGATGTAGATACTGATGTAATTTTTAGTAATCCCTCAGCGGCTTGATTACGCTTTGGATTATAAGAAAGCAAACGTGCTAAACGTAATACGCTTTCTCTACGTTCTGCTAATTCAAGAAAGTTTTCACGTGCATTAAGGTCTATACGGAATGAAATATTTTGACCTAAAAATGCAATAAGATCTATTAGTGCTAGGTATTCACTAGATTCAATATAATCATTAAAATCCTCAGGATAATTAGTCCTTAGGTAGTTGATCATAGTTCTACGTAAATTATCAAAATCGTAACTTTGGAAATCAGCATTACGATAAGATTGGTATATACGCTTCCAATCTTCTGCAACTAGCAGTCTATTTTGTCTGTCTGTGGATGACATATCACATTCCTTATTTGTTCATATGTATTTATTTGTTTAAGAAAAGTGCGTATATAATTTATGCTGTAAGACCCGCATCTTCATCAAAGTCCAATCTAAGTTTTTCTGAGATATTATACGGCAAGTATGTAAGTTCCATTTCAATTTGAATGCCACTTTCATAACTTGTTACTCTAATATTTTCTGCTTGTACACGTGGATCATAGTTACAAATAGTTGTAACATTTGCGGCTATTGCTTCTTTCAAATCATCAGTGAATGGTTCAAACAATGCGTCCCAAATAATAGTTCCAAATGCTGGATTATGTAGTTTTTCTCCTTGGCGTATATGAAAATGATTAAGTAAATCTTGTTTAATTAAAGCAAGATCATATAACGTACTACTTGTATTCTCAGGATTAACTGTAGATAAACCTCTATAAGCCCTGCTTGTTACAACAGGCTTTTGCTCTTGCGTTGGTTTAATTGCAATTCTATCATATAGATTTTTTTCTAAAGTACTCATATTGATATTTATGTCCCTACGTTTACAAAGGATGCGCCACTGGTTATTGTACCTGCATCACAACCATCGTCGACCCTACCTACTAAAATGCCACAAACTTTTACTACTGCACTTGATCCGTTTATATATTCTACATGGCTAGGACATAAAGGTGGATTATGAGTATGTGATACTGTTGGATCACCTAATCTAGCAACGTATTTCCCTTGGACTTTTACAAATGTTTGTCCTGGTGCATCTAGTGTAGTTGTGCTTGTACAACCGTGACCTGTATCTACTGTATCTGTTTCTCTTGCTATTAATGGCATTATGTTGTTGAATCCGTTCCTGCTGTTGCTGGTGCTGTACCATCGATAGCAATATCTGCGTTTGACGGTAAACTCCAATTTCTTTTTATACTTTTTACATATTGACTATTGCTGTTAAATTTATAATTAGAAACTTTAGCATTATTACCTTGGTTTCCGCCTAATACTTTAATAACTCCATTTGATGTAATTTCTTGTACGAAACCAATATGGCCTCCTGAACGTTTTTTTGATTTAAAAATTATAACGTCCCATTTCCTAATATTTGCTGTATCTCTCCAGTCAACTTCACTTCCCCAATTATACCAACCTTGACTGCTCATTGTTTGAAGCGTAGGAATACCTGCTGTATATAATGACCAACTCACAAAAGCCGCACACCAAGCATATGCCATAGAACTACTATCTCTTGTATAACTGTTGCCACATACTTTATAACATTCTAATATTCTTGGATTACCTTCTTTACCGCGTTCTCTCCAATCCTGAGTTAGTACGTTTGTTAAAACTGCATCTAGTTTTTCCCAGCCCGGACCTTCTGGTAGTGGACCAGGTGTAATATTTGGATCTAATGGAGGCAAATTAGATGTATTTACATATCCTCCATTACCTGCTTGTTGTCCTGGACCTGATCTTGGATAGTCACCTTCTAAATCAAATTGTCCATCTGGAAATCTATTTGATTCTATTGTTTCATTCCAATCTGTATTGTCTGCAATTTCTGCTGGATTAACTGTAGGTGTAAGTGGAATAATTATCTGTCCCATTATACTACTCCTGAATTCCTTGGATCATTTTGATCAATACCTGCTACAATATTTCTTTTGTTCGGATCTCTAATCCAGTCTGGATCATACTTTCCGTTTGTTAAAAGTTTTGCTTGTAAATAACCTTGGTCTTTAGGATATCCTAATTCATATCCTCTTTCAGTTCCTGCAATAGCATATCTAAAATTACCAAGAGTTCCTCTACCAAAATCTTTATAACGTTCTTTTAAATATGCCGCTGTAACAGCAACCGATTTAGCAACATCAGTAATTAAAATAGTAGGATCATCTACAATTTCTACACCGAATGGATTTATTGCTTCATCAACTAATTCTTCTTTTATTAGTCCTGCCGCTTTACCATATCGTTGATAGTTTGCTTTACCTGTCAACTGGATTAATCCGCGACCGATGTACTTACCTCCGTCACCTGCTCTTGTGTTACCCATGCCTGGTCCAATTTTACTTGTGTAACCATAAACAAGTTCAAAGAACGTTGCTTTATCTTTTTTAATTTCTGTAAGTTCTCCATCACTAACTGTTCTTGCATTACTAAAGATTGAACGTATGCGCTCATTGCTAGTACCGCTGTAACTTCTTTCAGTTGTTAATTTTAATCCGGATTCTGTTTCTGCTGTTGCAATAGCCGAATAAACTTGTTCTTCTGTAAATCCTTCAGCAAATAATGCTTTTGCAAATAATCTTGATATTTCTTGTTTGCTAACTTTTACTGGCTCAGGATCTGGTTGAATAGTCGCCGCCGCTATAGGATCAAATCTTGCACTACCTTCTGGAGCCCCGCTTGTATTATATGCATTAGGCTGACTACCACTACCTATTACATAACCGCCTGGTGTTCTATTAAATGTATCAGGAGTACTAGGTGGATATGTTTCTGGAGGATCAACCCCTGCTCTAGTTAAGTCTGGTGTGTATTTCAATGGATCATAATGTTCATGCTCAAACCACGGTTCGTGTTGTGGAACACGACTTGCTTTAAGTGCAATTTCTGGTGGTGTAGGATCTACAATAAAAGGTGCTGGAGGTATAACTGCCGCCCTTGGATCGTCTGGTACTAACGGTACAATTTGTTGGATATCGATATCGTTACCATCTGAGTACATTAACATGTTTGTTCCAGCATGTGTTGAAAGTTGATTATCTGTTCTAATTTTAAGATTAGCAACACTTTTAATATCTAGTGTGTTGCCTGATTTAATTGTTGTTTTTAATTTGCTTGTTTGATGTATTTCTGCACCAGTGTTTGTATAACTACTTCCTAACGCTTTCATGTGGTAGTCACCGTCTGTAGTAATTTTAACTTCGTTGTGTCCTTCAATACCAATACCTGTTGTACTACCTAATGACAGTTGATCGCCTGACGAAATATTTTGTTTTTCTACAGCAACCATCATACCGTTCTGATTTGCATATAAAATTAAATCTTCGTTAGTATTAATATTAATGTCTTTACCACTGTTTAAACTAAATTGTGTACCTGTAATCATACTAGTACTATCATGTGAACTTGTTCTAATTTTGTTAGCAACTGCATTAATATCTTGACCCGCAGTTAAATTAATATCTCTATCTGCTGTAAAGTTTAAATCTTGTTGAGAGTGAACACTTATACTATCTGTACCATAGATATCAATTTTACCATTACTAGTCATTTCAATCCAAGCAGTTCCCCTAGAATTTGCAATGTAAATTAAATCTTCTGAATTGTGCATTAATATTTGATGACCTGTTCTCGTACGCATACGAAATAATTCATTGTGAGGTCTAGTAACATCTCCGCCTTCTTCTTGTGCTTCAATGTTTGCATATTCCATTGCTGTATCTTTAGGATGCCCTTTTCTCAAAAATTTGTCATCACCGTCGTCCATAACAAAACTTGAACCACCTAATCTACTCTTTGGATAATTTAACTTGTTTCCTGTAAATCCTATGTCTGCTTTTGGAGCACCTTCTCTCTTATCTAATGGTCCTGGAGTACTCCAACCAAAAACTGCACTGGGCAACTCGCGCCTTGCACTAGAACTTGTAAGACCTCTTGTTTCATCATCGCTTAATCCTGCAACAATATAATTTTTAAGTAAATCTAAATGTGTAGGTTTTCTATGTGTAGTTGGTTCTGTTGTTGGATCTGTAGTTGTAAGTTTATTATATTCTACTGCTGGTGCTTTTTTGTTGAAATCTTTTAGTAATGCAGTTGATGCATATCCTGGAGTCATAAAGTTCATAAATTCGTCTTGTACACACCCAATCCAGTAACACTTACTAGTATTACCTTCAACAAAAATTACAAGCACTCTTGTACCTACGTCTGGTGGCACAGCCCAAAAGCCATAACTTTGCTGACTGTTTCTATATCCTTCATTTTTACTATTTCCGCCTACAGGTGTAACACCATAAAATGGACTAAGATAACTTGCTTCAAATACTTGTCCTGAGCGTTCAGGTTGGTTACCAGAGCCAGTTGACTTTAATAGTTCAACTTGCAATGTACCCATATATTTGGTATCTAAATTGTTTACAATAACTGCTTCAAACGGACCAGTCTGGCTAGTACTTTTAGGTTTGGATCTACGAATATCTTCATATGCCATATTATGTTGGTCCTATATTTTTTAAATCTCTATTCAACTTTGCTAACTTAGTTGCATTTGCTGTTGCTACTGCTTCTAAATTATTTGGTATTTGCATTGCAACTGTAGGTGCTGTATTAGCAAGTTTTTGTAAACCAGGAACGTTACCTACTGTGTCTGTCAATGTTGTTCCAAACTTTCCTAAAACATCGCTCCCATTTAAATTTACCTGACTTAGTGTGTTACCGGCAAAGGATGTGGCGGCATTTTTTAAATTGTTAAATTCTGCTCCAATTTTTCCTAGGTCAGCAACCCCAATTTGTTCTTGTATTAATTTTAGTGATGTACCTATTCTGCCAAATGCATCTAGTGCTGGTAATCCTAATGACTGTGCTTGCGATGAAACAAGTTCATTTAATCCTTCGTATCCAGGTAATAGTAACTCAATTTCTTTTTTATATGCCGCTAAATTTTCAGTAGCACCAGTTGTAATTGCCGCATCAGATACTCTCTTAGCATAGTCAACTGCTTTCTCATTCATTGACTCGCTGGCTTTTGTAGTTTCAATAAACGCTCCAAGATTTTGTGTTTGGGCTTGTTGTGTTTGCGCTCTCACTCTTGTCATTTGTAAAACCGTAGTATACATATTGTTGTTAATTAAATGATTAACTTGATTAACTCTGTATAATCCGCTAAAAGTATCTACAATAATTAATTCTTCTGGAAATATATATTTCCCTTTATCAGGATCAAAATCAATCGGAGTTCTAAATAAAACATTAATATGCAATTCACCGTTAGCATAATTTGCATGTCCGTCTTGGGTCATATTAATATATGATGTTTCTTTAGCATGATAATTTCCAACACCGTTGTCTGAAAGATAAAATGGATCTCCCATAATAGTCATATTAACTTTTACCATATCAACTAAAGAATTCATAAGTCTATCATTAAACATTCTAGCAATACCAATTTCAGAATTATCAAAACCTGATCCGCCTGCATTACCTGAATTAGTGTTTACTATTTCTGATTGTTTAGCCGCGCCTTCTCCTGTTCCTAATCCGTTTTCGCCAGCATTAGTTTTATAATTAGGTTCTGGTGCTCCTGTAGTCTGCGTACCTGCCGCTCCTGTAGTTTGGGCCGCAGTTGATGATCCTCTATCTGCTGTGATTGGATAAATGAAACTTTTATTATATGCAATTTCAAATTCTAGTATATCTTTATTTTTTCCTGTATAGATATAATTGTACTCTTTTGCCGCTTGTGCTTTGAGTTCTGGAACTCCTTTACTTGCGGCAGTGGGTGCTGAAAAAACACTGTGATGAACATAATAAGGAACAATTCTATAAGTGTATACTGATGGTACTTTTCCTGTTTTTGCTATTTCACTATTAGTAGGTACTGTATAAACATCAGTTTCTACTCTATACCATTTAATATATCCAAATGGATCTTTAACATCTTTTAACTGTTCAGCAAGTTCGCGCCCATACATGCTTGTAATTAAAACTTCTTCAATTATTTCTTGCAGTCTTGTACCTGCACTAAATTTATATGTTCTAATTTCTCCGTTTAATTTCATATTTGATCCTGCACGAGCAAATATAGGATACTTTGCTTGGAAGGCTTCATTTTTCTTTTTTAATTCTTCGTTGTCTTTTGCAATTTGTTCATTTTGTGCTGTAACCGCTTGTTTTTTAGCAACTAGTGCATCTATTCCTCCTGGTCCAACTACGTTCTTTGGCTCAGGCATTGGCTGTGCTCCGCCTTCAAAAGGACTGTCAAGCATTTTTGAAGCGCCAATTTCGTTTTGACTAAAAGAACTTGCCGCATATTTTTTCATCATGTCATCTAAACGTCCTGCATTTTTAACATTGCCAGACATTGTTGCAAGATACTCGTCAAAATTTTCAGGTACAGGTTCTTCACTTCCGCCTATACTCTTCCAATATGCTTCTAAAATTTTTGGACTAGTTACATGCTCTTGAGTTTCGTCAATAAATCCTTCATCTGGTCCATAACCCATTGGATTTACTGTAGCAGAATTATTTGTTTCTGCATTTGCTGTAGGACTAAATGTAGATGCACCTTCTTTTGGAAAAATAATTACAAACTGATCTGCAACATTTACTTGGTCTGCTTGTTGCATTTCTAATAATCTGTTATTCATAATTCCTGTTACACTTTTTCCGCCTGTTTGTAAAATTTCTCTTACAGTCCGTCCTGTAATTGCTACGTCTGTTTTAATTTGTTGCACACTATCACGCAATGCACGTTCATTCCATGCAATCGCTTCAACTTGATATGTTGATCCACCTTCATTTACTGAAAACTGTGAAGTTGTAAGTGAAATAGGAATAAGTCTTCTTGCATATGGTACATCAACTTGTGTTCCGTCAACTGTCCAACCTTTAAAATCAAGTTGTAAACAAAAACATGCAGTTGTATAGTCTTGGAATCCGGCTTTTGCCGCGGCAACACTTAATGCCTGATAAAATAATCCCATGCTATAAGGTTCTAGTACATCAAATGTAATTTTTGTTGCATTACTGTTTGTTCCATAGGATAAACTTGGAGTTATGTTTGCTCCAATATCTAAATTGTCAATAAAAAATTCTACATTATTACCTAATGCAATTTCTACTTGTGTTTTTTTCTTTTTTGATCCTGCACCGCCGCCACTTTGGCAAACAATATTATCTAGTCCAGTTTTCCTATATGTATTATCAGGATCACTTATTTGTTTATGGCTTAATGCCGCAAGTGTAATAATACAATTCATACTTGCAAAATTTTCTAGTTCATTAGGCCACGGAGGTTGTGATTCTCCTGGTACCAAGTGTCCTGCTTTTGTTGTAAATCCTATTGGGCCTGGCTTTGCATCTAAGTTGCTTTTGAATTCTTTTGGATGCATTGAAGCAAACAAACTTCCGTCTTTTGCAGAATTTGTAAAACCTTCAATTTTTCCTAAAGCGTCATCTAAACCTTCTACCTTAAGTTGATTCATGGTATTAGCAATTTGACCTTGTAATTGACCTGCAATTTCTGGAACGGCAGAACTTATTTGATCAAACTTGTTAGACACTTTATTGACAAGTGATTTAAAATTCAATTTATACTCCTAGTACGCTTCTAAGTGTAGGACCTTTTGGTAAAAATATTTTTACGCCTGCTACCATATCAAATACAGGGTCTTTTATTGTATCCATATTTCTTTGTGCAAACACCCACCACAATTTACTGTTGCCATATAAATCATGTGCAAGTAAATCTGGTCTATGTGTATATTGTGTTTCTATTGTATACAAAAAATCGTCGGATTCTGCTGGAACTGGACGTATTTGAAAATTTCCTAAATACTTATTATCAACAATGTCAGTATTTGACCAAGGACTAGTTTTGTTATAAGATGCTGACATTATAAAAATCCTCTTGTGCTAATTAAGTTTCCATTTACAAAATCATTTAAACTAAATTGTTCAACATGCGCTCTGCTGTATACTGGTTGTAATGTTACAGCCATTAAACTTTGTGTCGGAACCCATGTACCTGGAGCGCCTTCTGTTTCACCTGCACCTGCACCTGCGATATTTGTTTTCATATAATCAACATCTTGAGGTAAGTCAACGTTAAAACTTGTAACAACACAAGGAACATTTTTAAATACATATTCTCCATAACCATTAAATTTTACAATTGGCGGTGGATTACCGGTATTAGATCCGTTGTCACCATAAAACATTTTAGTAAGTGTTCTTAAAAATGTAACAGCCGCTACCCAATATTCTGCATCGTCATTTGTTTCAATAAAAAAGTCTCCTGAAACTGTTATAGCGTCCACAGCAGAGTTCTGGTAGTTGTAAAAAGGATAATTAGTATGTACAGGTTGCATTGAACTATATGATGCACTGTGCGAAAATATTACAGACGGAGTAAACGGAAAAATCATTCGCTCGCCTGACTCAATTAAAGGACTAATCAACGTGGAATCAAGATCTCTAATTACTGGAGGAATAGAAATACTTACACGCCAATCATTATCACTGGCTTTATCAACAACTTTTGCTTCAGATGATGTCTTTGATTTAGGAACACCATCTGGTGGAAATGACTGTCCAGCAGGACCATTCATTCGATTCATAGATCCAAAATCTTCTGCATGATGAGGATGTGGAATGATTCGTTTTGTCTTTTCTTTGATCTTACTTTGAATAGTGCCAAATTCATCATAAACATGATCAATGTGTGGGTTACGTTGAAAGCGGTTAATACTCATTTTTACTCCAGTTAAACTTTATAGTATTATTTAGTTGACTTTTTTAACTACGTATATTATAATATATGTAATACTTTAAAAACTGGAGCCCTAATGAGAAAAGTAAATTACTTAAATAACAAAGATATCTTAAAAGAGATACACAAGTCCAAAAGTACATTTTGTAGTTATATGGACAACGATTATGCCGATTTTGACATAATTTTACTTGATATAGAAAAAATAAACATACGCACTATTGCCGAAGCAAAGCGAAATAAAGCAAAAAAACAGAGTCAACTAGCATTTGAGACAAGAAAAGCGGCTGGTGAAAAAATAAAACAAGCAGAATGTGAAGTAGATTACAGAAAAATTACAAAAGAAGAACTAATTTTTAGAATTATGACATTTGATCATATTCCAGAAGAACCCGGACGCAAAAAGAACCCAAAAACAGTAGCAGATACAAAAACAAAACTTAATTTTCCGCCATTTCAACATTATAAGTTTAACGATGCCGGCGAATTAATATGTGTAGGCAAAAGTCATTGGGAAGGTGGTATGGAAAATGGTGCATTTAGTAAATCTCACGGTAAAGCAACTAATAAACTTGCTATGATGTGGATGAAATTGTGCGATCGCTATGCAACTAGAGGAAATGTGCGTGGATATACGTATAATGACGAAATGCGTGGTCAAGCAATACTACAATTAGCACAAATAGGACTTCAATTTGATGAATCTAAGTCACAAAACCCGTTTGCATACTATACTGCGGCTGTAACTAACAGTTTTGTTCGTGTTATTAACCTAGAAAAGCGTAATCAGAACATTAGAGACGATATTTTAGAAATGAACAATATGAATCCAAGTTATACTCGTCAGCACCAAGGCGAATGGGAAGCATCACAGAAAAGACAAGAAGAAATTAACAATAAAAAATAATCACTTGACAACGTTAGGTTTTTAAAGTATAATAATATAGATTAAGGAGTGATTATAAGTGTTCAAGAAAGCGGCGGTCTTTACTGATATTCATCTTGGCCTAAAAGGCAATAGTAAAGTACATAACGATGATTGTGAACGTTTCGTAGATTGGTATATTGCACAAGCAAAAGCCAATGGATGCGAAACAGGAATATTTTGTGGCGACTGGCATCATAATAGAAACAGTCTTAACCTTACAACCATGGATGCAACAATACGTTGTATGGAAAAATTAGGTAGTTCATTTGAAAAGTTTTACTTTTTTGATGGTAACCACGATTTATATTACAAAGACAAACGTGATGTAAACTCGACTGCGTTTGCTACATACATTCCAGGTATTACATTTATTGATGAAATACACATTGAAGAAGATGTTGCTCTTGTTCCATGGCTTGTTGGTGATGAATGGCGTAAAATTAAAGATATAAAAACCAAATATATGTTTGGTCATTTTGAATTGCCATCATTCTATATGAATGCAATGGTACAAATGCCCGACCACGGTGAACTAAAAGCAGAACACTTTGAACATCAAGAATATGTGTTCAGTGGTCACTTCCATAAAAGACAAAAACAAGGCAAAGTACATTACTTAGGTAATGCATTTCCTCACAACTATGCAGATGCATGGGATGATGCAAGAGGAATGATGATACTTGATAGAGAAAATAACAAAGAGCCTGAATATCTAAACTGGGATGACTGTCCTAAGTATAGAACAACTACACTTAGTAAACTTCTTGATCCTAATCAAGACATTATTAAAAGTAATATGTATTTGCGTGTTACTATTGATGTTCCGATTAGTTATGAAGAAGCACAATTTATAAAAGAAACATATATTACACAATATAAGTGTAGAGAAATTACACTGATCCCGCAAAAGCAAGTCGAGGAAATAAGTACCGACTTAGATATTTCAACCTTTGAAAGTGTCGATGAAATTGTATCAAAAGAAATTACAGCAATTGATTCAGATAACTTCAATAAAAAAATGCTATTGGACATCTATAACGAACTATGATACGTATTAAGGACCTAACCGTAAAAAACTTTATGAGTGTGGGTAACCAGACTCAGGCTGTTGACTTTAACAAAGAACAATTAACCCTTGTGCTAGGTGAAAACTTAGATCAAGGCGGCGATGATAACGGATCGCGTAACGGAACAGGTAAGACCACCATCATCAACGCATTAAGTTATGCGTTGTATGGGGTGGCACTAACAAACATTAAACGTAACAACCTTATTAATAAAACTAATAGCAAAGGAATGTTAGTTTCACTTGAATTTGAGAAAGATGGCATAGATTATAGGATTGAAAGAGGACGCTCTCCAAATATTCTTAAATTTTATATTAATAATCAAGAACAAGAAATGTTAGACGAGTCGCAAGGCGATAGTCGTAAAACACAAGCAGACATTAATGACTTGTTAGGTATGAGTCATGATATGTTCAAGCATGTTGTTGCACTAAACACATATACAGAACCGTTTTTAAGTATGCGACAAAACGATCAACGTGCTATTATTGAGCAGTTGTTAGGTATTACTATCCTAAGTGAAAAGGCAGACAAACTAAAAGAAGGTGTAAGACAAACTAAAGAAACTATTACACAAGAAACTTTAAAAATTGAAGCAATACAAACTTCAAATAGTAAAATAGAAGATACTATTACAAACCTGCAAGGTACGCAACGTGCTTGGCTTGCTAAAAAGCAACAAGACGTAGATAAGTTAACTAGTGCAATCGACGAATTAGAACACTTAGACGTTAATGCTGAACTAGATGCACATGAAAAATTACAAAACTGGAATGAACACAACAATGCTATTTTGGCTCTTAAAAAAGAATTAAGCACACTAGAGCCTGCATTAGTACGTGCTGAGAGTTCTGTAGAAAAAGCAACTAAAGACATTTCAAATCTTGAAGATGCAACATGTTATACTTGTGGACAAGAACTACATGCAGACAAAAAAGTAGAATTACAAGCACGTAAAGAAAAAGAATTAGACGAAGCAATTGACTATCGATCAGAAATTTCTAAAAAAGTCGATGACGTTACAAAAGGTCTTCAAGAAATTGGTGATATAAATGGCAAGCCAACTACGTACTATGAAACAGCAAAAGAAGCATATGAACATAGACAAAACGTTGATAGTTTAAAGACTGCCCTTGAAAATAAAAAGAACGAAGTTGATCCATATCAAACACAAATTGATGAATTGAATAGCACAGCAATGCAAGAAGTTGATTGGACTGCAATTAATGAATTAACAAGTTTCAAAGACCATCAAGAGTTTTTATTAAAACTGTTAACAAATAAAGATTCATTTATTCGTAAGAAGATTATTGATCAAAACTTAGCATACTTAAACAACAGACTTACATATTACTTGGATAAACTAGGATTGCCGCATCAAGTTGTGTTTATGAATGACTTGAATGTAGAAATTACACAGTTAGGTCAAGACTTAGACTTTGATAACTTGTCAAGAGGTGAGCGTAATAGACTTATACTTGGTATGAGTTTTGCATTTAGAGATGTTTGGGAAAGTTTATATCAGAATATCAATCTATTGTTTATTGACGAGTTGATTGATAGTGGTATGGACACCGCAGGTGTTGAAGGTTCGCTGGCTGTACTTAAGAAGATGGGTAGAGAACGTCATAAAAATGTATTCCTTATTTCGCACAAAGATGAATTAATTGGAAGAGTTAATCATTTAATGAAAGTTGTTAAAGAAAATGGATTTACTTCTTATGAAAATGACATAGAGATAGTGGATTAATGACTGACGACACACACGATCTATTAACAAAAGCATATATGGAGTATTTCAAAGCAAATGAAACATTTGAAGACCGTGTTTCTTACAGGACCCACAGAGCAAGTCGAAAATGGCTTAGAGAAATACGTAAATTAAGTAAAATACGTATGGATGAGATCAACGACAAGTTCAAAACCAAGATCGAGGCAGACAAATAGACGGTATAGGTATATAAGTTCATGCAGTGGACTTATGGCGGAAAAAAGATAGACGAAATACCAGACGAATACGAAGGATTTGTTTATCTTATTACTAATACCACTACAGGTCAAAAATACATAGGCAAAAAACTAGCAAAATTTAAAACTACTAAGCCACCATTAAAAGGCAAAAAAAATAAAAGGCGTGGAACTAAAGAAAGCGATTGGAAAGACTACTGGGGATCCAGTGATAGACTAAACGCAGATGTTGCACAACTAGGCGCAGACAAATTTACAAGAGAAATACTATACCTATGTAAAGGTAGGGGCGAAATGTCCTACATAGAGGCAAGAGAACAGTTTGATAGGCGTGTACTTGAAACTGATGAATACTATAATGGTATCATTAATGTTAGAGTAGGCGGATCAGACAAACTCAAAAAGGCATTGCTAGAACAAAATATCCAGGCAAAACAATCTAACACCTAAGGTTAGCGGGCCAGTTTATAATACCGCTGAGTAAAAGGCATCCGTAAAGGAGCACTCGTACACGTTGAGCCGCGTCCGGTAGTAGGGCGGCAGGATTAGCGTAGATTGACTGTTAGCAATCGAAGAACACAACACAGTTCATAAAAACTCTTTAGCAATAGGAACGAAGCGAGAGGTAGCGTAAGCGATGTCGACGTAGGTTGGGAAAGGTCAGAGCCCATTGAACTAAGTGTATAAACAAATAACCTACTTCCAAGTCTCGGCTGTGGCGAACTCACATGAAGTCAAGATTAGATGGAACCAGCGATTAGGTTCCGTCTGACTGAAACAATCTACATGAAGCAATTACAATATTACTTCGTAATATTGCTTTAATTCATATTCATTTACTTCTATCATACAAAAAACGAAGTGTTTAGTTTGAGCGTTAAGCGAAAACTTATATCTACGGAGTAGATATACTAAATACAAGTAACTACTTTAAGGACAATTAAGATGAATATTCACGAAATAATTTTAGAAGATAGTCGTATTGATGAGAAACCCACAAGTTCAATAGGCAATTTCGCTAAAAAAATGGCTAGTAAAGTTACAACTGGTGGTGTAAGTGCTAGATTAGGCGGAAGTGCTGAAATGGGTTCTAAAGCAAACGAAATTTATAAAGATCTTGCTAGATGGCAAGGTATCAACGGTAAAAACGATAAAAACATGACTGCACAGGATTTAGCGGCATTCATGAAGCAACACAAGTTAAACGCAGGCGGAATAGATTTACCTGATGGTGTATTAGGTAAAAAAACAATCGATGCAGTACTAAAGAAAGCAAGTGCAAATGCACTTACAGGCGGAAACGCGGCGGCTTCAACTAAAGCCCCAGCAGGAGCACCTGCTAGTGGCGGTGGTGTTGGAGGAGCGTTAGGTGCTATGGCTAAAGGTGCAGGCGTAAAAACTCCAAATGTTAAACCAAGCACTGGTAGCGGTGCAGGTGGTGCAGGCGGTAGTGGAGGCGGAGCAGGTGGCGCAGGTGGTGCAGGAGCACCAGGACCGGCAGGAGCCCCAGGTGCGGCAGGAGCAGACGGAAAAGATGGAAAAGATGGAGCAAGTGCAAGTCCTAGCACAAGCAAACCAGCAGGTACACCAACTGCAAAAGATCCTAAAGTAACACCGTTAAAAAATAAAGGTGGTATTTCACCAGAAATACAAACAATGATTGACAAATTGACGCCAACTGAGAAAAAAGCATTGGCAGGAGCAATATAATGAAACTGCAAGAAGTAACATCATACAATTTAAAATCTGCAACTATTCTTAATGAAGGTTGGCAAGACTTAACAGAATCACAAAGACTTTATATTGGTCGTTGGGAAAAAGAATTATGGCCTTTGCTAGAACAATATACAAAACTTGCAGAAGCACAACTAACAGCAGATCAAATTGATGCAATTTTTAAAGGTGCAGAAGCACAAGCAAATGCAGACGGTGACAATAGAAACTTATTAGGTAAAGCGGGTGCTGGAGCGGCCGCTGTTGCAAAACTACCTGTTCAAATGGCAAAAGAAATTGATGCTAAAATCAACGAACTTGGTAGAATGGCAAAAAATGCAGGTCCAATTAAAAATGCAGATGCAAAGTTTGCACAACTTAAAAAGGATATTACTGCAAAAAACGGTGACAGTAAAATTGTTCAAGGCATACAAAAAGTAAGTGATTGGGCAAAAGAAAATCCTGGTAAAGCAAGTGTAGCAGTTGGTATTTTAACAGCAGTTGCGGCTTTTGCCGGTGGACCAGTAGGCGGTGCGGCCGCAGGTTTAATTTTCCGTTCAACAAAAGAATTATTACAAGGTGAAGATCTTTCAAGTGCAGTAGGCAAGTCAGTTAAGACAGCCGCTTATGGTGCTATTGCAGGTTGGGCATTAGAAGGCATTGGCGATTGGATGGAAGGCATTAGAGCAGAAGCAGTTCCATTTGATAAAGCAGAAGGATTGACTACAGTAAAAGTTGACTTTACTAAAACTCTGAGTGGTTGGGGATATGAACACGAACAAAATTTAGTTAGTATGGTTGTTCCTGACGGTCAAGCAGGAGAGTTTGTTGAAATGGTTGAGAAGATGCGTGGGTTAGTAAACGCAGGCAAAGATTCAGAAGGTATTAGAGTGTTTAACAAACTTTGGGCATTTACAAAATCATTTGACAAAGCAGAATTCTTAGACAACATGAACGTAACAAATCAAATTGCTAAGTCTGTTGCACAAGCCAACGATACAGCATTACAAGCAATGACAGCAGTCAATGATGGAATTTCTGCTATTGCACAAGGTAGTATGCAAACAGTTGATGATCCAGCAAAAGCCAAAGGTAAAATGGAAGTCGGCGGTAAGCCAGTTGAACCAGTGCAAGGCGAATTAGATCTTAAAGGTGGCGGTGCTCCAGCAAAAGCAGAAGCACTTGACATGGAGGAACGTTTTGAACAATTTTTAGCAGAAGCAGAACCTGCACAAGGTGAACTTCCTTTAAACAATCCAAATACAATGGGTGCTAAAGCAAAGCGTGGCTTAGGAAACTTAGCAAAAGGTGCATTAGGTGCAGTTAAAGGAGCGGCAGGCAAAGTAAAAGCAGGCGCAAAAGAATTAGGCAGTGTAGTAACTGCAAAAAAACTTAATAAAGCATGGAAAGCGGCAGGCGAACCTATGGATTCAGCAAGCATTATGAATATACTTGGAGATGCAGGATTAAGTAACGATCAAATTGCAACTATCGGACAAACTGCAAAAGTAGACCTAAAGCCAGGAGCAAGCAAAGAAGAACCAAAAGCAGATGCTACAGCAGAGCCAAAAGCAGATGCAGGTGCTACAGATGCACCAGCACCAGCAGGCGGAGATGCACCAGCAGGCGGAGATGCACCAGCAGGCGGAGATGCACCAGCAGGCGATGATAAAGTAAGTTATCCTACAGGCACTCCAGATGATCCAGTAAAAGCAACCGGTGGAGACTATCCAGACGAACCAGATGCGGCTCCAGCAGGCACTGCATCAAAAGCAGTTGCTAAAGGTGATACTATGAAAGCCAAAGATGGCAAAGAGTATAAATGGATGGGTGCATTATGGGTAGATGTTGCTACTAATAAACCAATTGGTATTATTCCTTCAATGGCACAAGGCTTACCTAATCCTAAATTAGATCCAATTATTGCCGCGGCTAAGAAAGATCCAGCAATGGCAAAACTTATTAAACAGCAGGTTGCATCTAAAGGTGTTGAGCCAGGAACAGCAGGTGCTCAAAAAGCGGCACAAGCCGGAGTTAAAGGCACAGAACCACTTGATGCAAAAGGTGTAACGGCTTAGAAAAAAGGCTGTTGTGTTTTCTTTGTAGTTTCTAAATTTTCTTTGATAAGATCAGAAATTAAATTCCTATCTTCGTAACTAAGTTGGAATGCTTCGTCCATGGTCATGCTACCGCGCATGTACCACATCAGTTTAAAAATCTCAGACCTAAACTGTTTGCTTTGGCCTTCTAAGTTTTTAACTTCTTCTAGGATCTGTTCAGTCGGCCAACTGACGATCCTTAGGCGAAAAAATGTGCTTGGTCAAAAACAATTGGCACTTCAAATTTTTCTGGAGCACCTTCTTTAATTTGTTCTTCACTTGAACGTACTTCCATAGGAGGTACTTCAAACTCTTTCTTTTGTTTTTCAATATGATCTTGTAAGGCTTTAAAGAAAGATTTGTCTGTGTTTTCTAAAAACTCTACAATATGATTTCTATCAGTTACAACAGTGTCATCGATTTGAATTGAAACAACACTACTAATAACCATTCCTAAAGTTATATCTCTAATTTTATTAAACGTTTCAGTGAATTGTTTTAATTTTGCATCTTCATCAATTTTATCATTATTAACAAGTGCAAAGATTCTTTGTTCTTCAAATGTTTGCATTGAAACTTGGCTAAATTCTTTGTAATTTAACGGACGGATCTTACAAACTAAACCATTAAATTCAAATGTATCATTAAACTTAGCATTTGTATACCTATCTAATATTTGTCTTAAGTCAACAGTATAATCTACTGGTTCTTTTGTATTTGGTGCTGTTGCTGTAATAGTCATATGTTCACCACTTGACGCAATTCTAATAGCAATTAAACATGCATCAATATCAAGACTTGGCATGCCCCAAACGTTTTTAATATTAGGAATACAACTTTGAATTAAATCCACTGTTGCTTGACCGCTCAACAATGCATCCGGAGTTTTTAATGCAAGTTCGTCTTTTGCTGTCATAGCCATAACTGGCAATTCTCCTGACTCAGGCATATCGATACTATTCTCAGGATAGTACATTCCACCACTTGGTAATGATATGTAAATTTTTGGTTGTCTAAAATGTTTTTGAAGTGGATTAGATCCACCTTCTTTTAGTGTTTTCTTTTGTGCTTCTATCAAAGGATTGATATTATTTCCTTCTTCTTGTCTAAATTGTTCTGGGTTGAACTCTGCCATGTTTATCTCCGTATAAATACATTAGTAATTAGTGTATGTATTTATGTGCGTACTTTATAGGATTTAAGGTAATATGGCAGGACCAGTAAAAGGAACCATAGGGGGCGATGATGTTACCCTAATTGATGCGGCTACCGAAACAACTCTACTAAAAATACTCGCGGCTATGAAGAAACAAGGCGGCGGTGGTGGAGGCGGCGGCAAGGGCGGTGCTCAAAGTTCAGAAGAAGAACTAATGGAGATGGCAAAAGCCACTGGTAAAACCACCGATTCATTAGAAGATTTAGAAGAACAAGTAGAAGAAACTAGCAGTATGCTAGCCAGAGGATTTGGCCAATTAAGCCAAATGGTCCAAGGATTAGCACACGAATTCTTAGGTGGATCTACATCAATTTCTGATTTTGCTTCACATATTACTGGTGCATTATCTGCTATTCCTATTGTAGGACCACTTGTAGGAGGCGCATTACAGTTACTAGTAAGTGTCGTTGATCAAAATATTCAAACATTTAGAGAAATGTCACAAGTTGGTGTAGACTTTGGTGCAAGTATTATGGGTGCAAAACTTGCGGCTACACAAGCAGGACTAAGTTTAGAAACATTCCAAAACGTAATTTCACAGAATTCAGAATCACTTGCTTTGTTTGCAGGCGGTGCAAGTGAAGGTGCAAAACGCTTTGCACAAATCAGTGGACAAATACAGAAAAACATGGGACCACAGTTTAGTAAACTTGGTATGACAATGGAAGAAACTGCTGAATATACAGCAGACTATTTAGAAATGCAAACATCTTTGGGTAGAGCCCAAAAGATGAGCAACAGAGAATTAGAAGCAGGTATTGCTAGTACAGTACTAGAAGTTGACAAACTTGCTAGAGTAACAGGTAAGCGTCGAGACCAAGTCATGGCAGAGATGAAAGAAAACATGGCTGACAAACGTTTAAAACTTATATTCAACACTATGGAAAAAGGTGCTCAAGAAAATCTTAACGGTGTGTTGACAATGATGGGATCAGCAAGTCCGGACCTTAAAGATGCAATTACAGAAATGGTTGCAACAGGCGGAGTACCTTTAGGTGAAATGGGTCAAGACTTAGTGCGTTTAAATCCGCAGTTAGCGGCAATGTCAGAAGGCTTGAAAAACGGTACTGTTACTCAAGATCAGTTTATGGCAGAGATTAGAAAAACTGCTGAGATGGCAGACAATCTAAGTGATGCACAAAAAGAACAGTACTCAACACTAGCGGCAATGGGTAGTAGCGTTGGTAGTGCTATTATTGAAATTATTGGAATGAAAAATGCAGGTAAAAATTTAACTGATGCACAAAAACAACAACTAGAAGCATTTGAATCAAGAGAAAAAGCAACAGCAGATTTTGAACGTGTATTACAAGAAACTAAAAATAAAATTTATGATGCATTAATTAGTTCAGGAATCTTTACAGAAATTTCAGAATTAATGGGCTCATTTACTACTTGGTTAGCAAGTCCAAATGGTACTGCTCGTATTATGGAATTTACAAATAGTATTTCTACTAAGTTTAAAGAATTACTAGAAGCATTTAAGTCAGGTAACTTAATGCAATATGTTAAAGATATGTTAGCAACTGGTCTTTCTGGTTTAGGCGGAATGATTGGTAAGTTAATAGGTGGCATATTTGGCGGCGGTGGTGAAGAAGAAACAGCAGATGGAGCAGGAGGCAAAGAGAAAAAAGCAGGTGGCGGTATATTTGTTGGGTTAGATAGTGCATTAGAAAAACTAGCAGGACTAGTTGCAGTTGGTGGTGTAGTTTATCTTGCTATTAAAGGATTCCAATCATTATTAATGGGCTTTGCAAATCCAACAGTAATATTAGGTGCAGGTGTATTAGCAGGATTATTAATAGGTACAGGCGCGGCAATAAGATTAGCAGGTGACGGAATTAGTGCGGCAGGCGATGGTGTAGAAAAAATGGCGGCAGGCGTTGAAAGAATGTCCCAAGTTAAAGATACAGCCAATTTAGCAAACGTTGCTGAATCCCTAGGTGCATTAGGTAGTGCTATGTTAGGACTAGCCGCAGGTGGTATACTAGATAGTATAGCAAGTTTCTTTGGCGCTAGTTCACCATTTGATAAAATGGTTGAAGGAATTAACAAATTTAGTAAAATTGACGCAAATGCAATTAGTAATTTAACAGGTGCAAGTAGTGGACTTGCAAATTTAAAATCATTTACAGATGGTTTAGATGCAGACGGTGTTAAAACTTATGCTCAAGCATTAAAAGAACTTGCTGAGGCTATGAAAAAACTAAATGTAGTGCTTGCAGACTCAAATAGTAAGAGAAAAGAAAGCGGATATTCAGTTTCTGACTTACTCAAATCTGAAGGCGGATTAGGCGGTGGTGGCATAAGTAGTAATACATTAGAACAACTTATGCGTACTAACAATACATTGCTAGGAAAAATCCTGGAGAAAAACCCAGAGAGTGCATATTAAGGATAAAGAATGAGTTGGAAAAAATATTTCACACCAGTACCAACAGGAGATAATCCAGGAGGAAATTACAGTCCTCTAGGTGGTGGTAGAGGGGGCAGTGGTAATGCAGGGCCAGCACGTACAAACTATAGTTCGTATTTGCCAGATGTTTATGTAGGCGCTCCTAACAGAGTTGAGCGTTACGGACAATATAATACTATGGATTTAGATAGTGAGGTAAATGCCGCACTTGACATCTTAGCAGAATTTTGCTCACAAAAAAATTCACAAAACAAAACACCTTTTGTATTAGACTTTAAGAAAAAAGCAACTACATCAGAAACAACAATTTTACAACAATATCTACAGCAGTGGAATAAAATACAAATGTTTGATACACGCATGTTTAGAATTTTGCGTAATGTATTTAAATATGGAGATCAATTCTTTATTAGAGATCCAGAAACTAAAAAGTTATTTCATGTTGATTCAGCAAACGTAGCAAGAATTATTGTTAATGAATCAGAAGGCAAAAAACCACAACAGTATGTAATTAAAGATTTTAATTTAAATTTCAAAGACATGGTTGCAACAACACCTTTCCAAACTAATGGAAATGTTACAGGCGGCGGTGACGGATACTTAACTGGTGGCGTAAGAGGAATGGTCGGCCAAGCACCTAGACAGAGCGGAAGTAGATTCCAAGAAGGTGAAGGCGAAGTTGCTATTGATGCAGAAAATGTTGTACACCTAAGTTTATCAGAAGGACTAGATAACAACTTTCCATTTGGTAACAGTTTATTAGAAACAATATTTAAAGTATACAAACAAAAAGAATTATTAGAAGATGCGATTATTATCTATCGTGTACAACGTGCGCCAGAGCGCAGAGTATTCTACGTTGATGTGGGTAACATGCCATCGCACTTAGCGATGCAGTTTGTAGAGAGAGTTAAGACGGAAATACATCAAAGACGTATCCCATCGTCAACAGGCGGAGGCACTAATGTCATAGACAGTTCATACAATCCGTTGTCAATCAATGAAGATTACTTTTTCCCACAAACAGCAGAAGGGCGTGGATCTAAAGTTGAAACACTACCAGGCGGTACTAACCTAGGCGAAATTGACGACTTACGTTATTTTACAAACAAACTTGTTAGAGGTTTACGAATTCCTAGTTCATATTTGCCAACAGGAGCAGACGATTCAGCCGCACAATACAATGACGGAAGAGTCGGAACAGCATACATTCAAGAATTAAGATTTAATACATATTGTGAAAGATTACAAGGATTGTTAATCGAAGATCTAAATCAAGAATTTAAAAGATACTTGCTTGAGAAGGGCGTAAACATTGATACAGCAATGTTTGATATTAGATTCCAACCACCACAAAACTTTGCGGCTTATAGACAAAGTGAAATTGATAATGCACGTATTCCTACATTTACACAAATGAGTGCAATACCTTATGTTTCAAATCGTTTTGCTATGAAGCGTTACTTAGGACTAAGTGAAGAAGAACTTACTGAAAACGAAAGACTATGGCGCGAAGAAAATGATGAAAATATTACTCCACCACCAACAGATGCAGGCGGTGAACTTAGAGGCGCAGGCGTTAGCGGTGCAGGCATTGATGCAGACATGGCTGGTATGGAAGAAGAAGTTCCTGGCGGTGAAGCACCGATTGATGGAGGTGCAACTGATGCACCAGAAACAGCAACCGGTGGCGAAGGCGTTCCTCAAGAAGGCGCAACTGACGTAACGGTATAAATAACAGTATGATACTTAGAGAACTATTTTATTTTGACAAAGAAACACTTGAGCCTGTAGAAGACAAGCGTTATTCTGCTACAGATGATCAATCTCCAGTAGACTTTGATTCAACACGTAAAACAAGACTCACACTTCGCCAAATTAATCGTGCAAGATTAGCCGCAGAGGTACATAAAGAAGAGCAAGTTAAAGACTTGCATTTTGTAAGACAAATGTATGGCATAGCGGCAAACGCAGAGGCCGGCGGAGTATGATAATTGAGTATAGCCTTTGTATTAGGTAACGGATTAAGCCGAAGCCGAATTCCTTTAGAACCTCTTAGAAAATTTGGAACTATCTATGCCTGTAATGCAGTTTATAGAGAATTCAAACCTGACTATCTCATTGCTGTAGATACTAAAATGGTCAACGAAATTGTACAGTATAGATATCATAAAGAAGGGCAAGTTTGGACAAATTATAATAAGTCTTATGAAAAATATAATGGACTTAACTATTTTGAGCCTAGTAAAGGCTGGAGTAGCGGACCTACAGCATTAGACCTTGCTAGTGACCACGGACATGATACAATCTATATTTTAGGATTTGACTATCAGGGCATAGGTCCTGAACATAAACGTGTTAATAACTTATATAGCGGTACGCCTAATTACAAGCGAGAACACGATACATCAACTTATTACGGCAATTGGTTACGTCAAACTACTACTGTATTACAGAAAAATTCAAAAAAGAGATATATAAGAGTAGTAACAAACGAAATGAGTTTCATACCGGAACCTTTTGATAATTTTGCGAATATATCGCATATTACAGTGGAAGATTTAGCGAAATCTTTCAATTTTTCGTTGAATCCGTAAAAATGGTTCGTTTTGAGCCTATATCTACGTACTTTTCTTAATAAATAGTAAATAATAATGACAGCCTTACCGTAAGGTAATTTTATTTTAACAGGAGAAAACAATGGCAGATCTAAACAAGTTCGAGAACATGCTCGAAAAACTAGTCAATGAAGATCGCGCTGGAGCAGAAGAATTATTCCACGAGATTGTAGTTGAAAAATCAAGAGAAATTTATGAAAACCTACTAGAAAACGATCTAGAGGAAACTGACAAAGAAGTTGAAGAGTCTGATAAAGACGAAGAAACTAAAGAGTCCACAAAAGATGAGGACACTAAAGAGTCAGCAGACGAAGACTTAGACGAAGCAACTGACGAAGAAGTTGATGAGTCAAGCGACGATG
>Ga0181411_1000007_pt1 | contig 65522 bp, 64 predicted proteins | sample 34SPOviralmetaG_FD_130114 | JGI IMG/M metagenome (GOLD analysis project Ga0181411, IMG submission 130114) | Marine viral communities from the oligotrophic San Pedro Time Series (SPOT) site, San Pedro Channel, CA, USA - 34 SPOT_SRF_2012-07-09 | ecosystem: Environmental > Aquatic > Marine > Strait...
GGTTCTGGAATTCCATTTGTTCCTGATCTGACTATTAAAAAAATGTTCCAAAGTCCTGGTAATCAATCTTCGTTAAATAATATACCAGGCAATGAGCAAATGCAAGTTGCTAATGAGACAGAAGAGCAATTCTCGTTTGGTGATGTTCGTGGTGAGATCGTCGCATTCTATCAACCAACTGTCTATTATACTGAGTCATGATTAAGGCACTAAGAAGAATCATAGAAGGTCCTGATTATTTCACTGATGATGTGGAAGCAAAAACTCCACTAGTGGGGTCAGATAAAGGTGTCAAGATTAAGGCACTTACCAAGATAATTCCTGCTGCAAAGTTTAAGCAGGAGTTGAAGAACTTTGCGAGCATGTTTGTGCCAATCATTCCGCCATGGATGTTGGAGTTTGATCAAGATAAGAAACATTATCTAGTGCCTAAAAATCAATTTAATCTTCTAGTATCTGATGAGGATGTGGACGATTGGAACTATCTGCTAGAGAGATTTAATAATCTTCTTGCTAATCTGACTAAGTTGTTGAATAATGTTAGAAGGGTTGATTATCATAAAATTGTTTATAACAAATTACTTGAGCGTGAAATTCAAAATAGAAAATTAAAACTTACTGAAAAATTATTAGAAAAAACTGGGGAGAAGGAAGAAGAAGCTAAAACTAAATTGACTGATCTAAACATCAATCAAGAAGATTTAACAGGTTTTCTAGCAGTGCTAGCAGGAGCTGCAGCGGGTTCTTTCGGTGCTGCTGACCCATTAGATGCTGCAAGTATAAAAGATGCTAAAGCATCTGGTGCAGATTTAGTTGCTGCTGCTCATCTTGCCACACTTGAAGCTTCTGGAGCACAAAATGTTGCTGATGCATTCCAGGTTATGTTGAATAGAGCTAAAAAAAGAAATCAACCACTATCTGTTGTTATTACTGAGAAAGAACAGTTCTCGCCATATTCTGCTGCAATTTATGGGACTAGTGCTGACACCGCCGCCGCTAGTGTGTATGGTGATATAGGCATCACTAAGAAAGAAATTTTTGAGATTGCTGCTAAACCAAATGGAATGCAATTATTAGTTGAGAAATTTGGTAATGGTAATGCTGCTGTTGCTCAGCAAGTGTTAGATGACTTTGAATCTGAAGGACCAATGTCAGAAGCAGCGGCAGAATTTGTTGGTGGTGCAGAATACTTTATGAAATATGAGACAGGTGGACTGAATGAACGAAAGAGAGGCGAGGGCGGAAACTTCTTTAGAGATGCATATTCTACTGGTGCTATTATTTTACCTCAATTATTTGACGTAAAACATAATATCTACTATAATGTCAATGACAAGACTGATGACCTTGCTCAATTCATTGTAAACAAACCTACTATAGTTGATCTGCAGCAGGTGGGTGAACCTTTGATTGTTATTCCTACTGAGAGACCGATTGGTCAGCAAATCTTAAATATCTTATTCAAGCAACCTTTCAAAAAAATTGAAGAAATTTTTGAAAAAAATGACAAGAAGCAGGAGTCAAAAGCACAGACACCTATTCAAAACAATACCACTTCTATTAATAGATCACCGATTCCTGAATCAAGTAAACCTACATCAAGTTATCTTCAACGTGAACAACAATCATCACTATTTAATAATGATGATATGGGGGTAGAATCTATTACAAGAGATACCTCTATTGATAGTATTCAAAGTAATCTTATAAAGGTTACTAGTAAGATTTCAGAAATTACTAGACAATCGCAGACCACTACACAAAGATCAATATCTAATATAGATACTGTATCGCAAACAACCCAAAATGTTTTTGGTGCTAAAACAATATTAATGACACAAGATATCTACGCAACAGAGGAATAATATGTCAGTTACTGAACCTAACGTAAGGGCTATACAAGCAAAAGTATATGATATTCCTGATAGTAATAAACTGGTTGGATTAGCACCTTCAGGAGATCCAGTAGAATTTCCTGAAGTAATTTCGTTTAATTATTATGAATCATTATACGAATCTTTTATCACTGCTGATATTACTATCCTAGACTCTGCTGGTGCTGTTGATGAAGCATTTAACAAATGTGGTGTGCGTCAATTTTGTCCTGTAGAGATCGTTGTTAATGATCCTAGTAGTGGAACTGACTGGCAGAAAAAACGCCCAAAATTTGAATTTTTTGGTAGTAACTGTTTCTATGTTAATAGAGTTGTCAATCAAGTAATTAAAGGTAAGAAAAAGCAATATACTTTAGAACTTATCAATAAAGATGCTATTGTGGCATTATCTAAAAATGTTAAAAGTTCTTGGCCTCCTGATGAAACTACAAAGGTAGATTATAATACTGTTGTTGATGATGTACTTGGTAGGTATATACAAACTGCCAAGAATAAAGCACCTGTTATGGAACAAATGACAGAAAGTGTTGCAAAAATACAGGGGCATAACAAGTTAGTTTATCAACTCCTTAACAGTATGTGTAAGCCTGCTACACCAAAAGGAACTGATGGTTCTGGTAAAGAAGAAACCAGACCTGCTGGTTATGTATTCTATGAGACCTACGATGAGTATAGATTTGATTCAATTAATACGATACTCACAGAGCCTTTTAGATTAGATACCAAGAGTGGAACTGCATATCAAGTTAAGTTTGTTAATGATAATCAAACTGGTCCTGCGCTTGCATCTCAAACTATTTTAAGTTATAAGTTCTATGATGGTGCCACTCAATCTAGTCTTCTTGAGGAGATCGCGACAAAGAAGAGAGGTAAAACCAAAACTATTCTCATTGATGGTCAACGAAATAAACTTAAGTCTATTGAAAAATTACCTCCAAAAACCATGGAGGATAAATGTTTAAAATGTGCATCAGATGGTGAGTTTACGACAGTTAAATACATTGAGGAAACAGAATATCAGATTGAGTATTATAATGTATGTGACGAGACTGCCCTAGATAATGAACCAGTTAATCCAACATTGTCTTCTATGAATTATGGTGCTATGTTAGATATGTTAAAAGCTAGGGCATCTACGATTAGAGTTCCTGGCAATTTATCATTGTCAGCTGGTGGTCATCTGTATCTTGATTTTCCTTTAATCAAGGGAGACTCTGGAAAAGCGGATCAAGCGAGTGATAAATATTCAGGAGTATATTTGATCACGAAGATCAATCATAGGATTGAAGATATTACTCATGTGTATACTCATATGGAAATTTGTAAACTAGTAGAGTCCTGATGAACACAGACTTTTCCAAAAATTTATCGTATCAAGGTAAAGAACTTACCAAACCAGGCACTAATTTACTTGGTTGGATTACCAGTGCGAAATCAGAAGGTGGTGGGGGATACTATCAAGTCAGATGTCCTGCTATTCATGGATATTGTGATATTGATGAAAATAATTGTGAGGAAGATGTAGTAGCAAAGGCAGCACTTCCTTGGATTGCTACTATTGGAACTGAGTCTGCTAATAGTGCGGTAAGAAATAATAATGTTAGACAATATGGTAAAGGTCAATTTGTTGTTGTTAGATTTGATGGTCCAGATTATAGTAGTCCTGTAATCATATCTGCACATAAAGCAAAGCACCCAGTTCTAGGCAAAAAAGAAGATTTTGATCAAACATCTCCTTATGTTGCTGCCCAACTTGTAGAACCTCTTAAAGAGAATAAGAGTGGTATTCAAGGAGATAATGGTTGCTTTAAGGTTGTAACAAAAGCATCCAAGATTCCTGAAAATGGTGAAAGTATAAAGGGTGCTGATAAGTGTGGTGACAGTGGGTCATTATCATCAGACATTGGAGCATTCATTGGCGATTTCTTAAAGATCGTTCAGAATACGGATGGTAAAATTGGATCTAAGTTTGTTAATGGTTTAACTGGAGAGTTATTCTCCATGACAGGATATGTTCAAAAATATCTTGCTTCTATTAGTGGTGTTATTCGTAGTGGAATTGGTTGGGTTAAAGCAATCATCACCAAATATGCTAGAAAAGCTATTGATCAATTAGTGAAGTTGATCATGGTTCCTCTTAAAGGCGTCACATCAACAATTAATGAAACCATTGAGAAAATTCTCAACATGGTGTTCTGTAGTTTTGGTAATATTGAGGGACTAGTTGGCAATATGATTGAAGGTCTTCTTAATACACTTGTAGATTCAGCAATTAGTAGTGTATTTGGTTGTCTGGATACATTAGTTGATGGTATTCTTAATGAGATTATGGGAGAAGTCCTAGGTCTTATTGAGAGTATCATGGGTGCTATTGAGTCTATTGCTGGTATCATTGGTGGTTTTGGTAATCTTTTAGGTGAAGCAATCAATGCTGTATTAGACTTCCTAGGAATTAGTTGTGGTGGTTCTGGATCATGTTCCACTTCTGCTTCAAATGCTCTTATCACTGCGTTTAATAATCCTGGTGAGTTTGGTCTAACAACAGGTATTAAATCTTCTCTTGAGGGTGGATTGCAGGGCATCAACAATTTATCAAATGATATTAATAAGTCTACTGCCTCAGCAAACGCAGAAGCAGCAGCGTTTGCAAAGGGTGTTGATCTTGGAACGGCAAATGTTCCTGGAGTCTCTACAGATAACCAAGCGTTAAGAAATGCATTCACCACAGCAACTAATATTGCTTCGTCAAAAGTATCTGACGTATTTGATTTTTGCAATAACCTTAGTAACGGAAAGAATGGAGATGGTTCTGATGCTCCGCCATCAGTTCCTGGTGATCCAGCTCCATATTCTCCCTCCTCAACATATGCTGTTGTTATTGGCAAACCAGATGATAGATATGATTCCGAATATATGATTTTCCCTAAAAAGGAAACTGTCAAGAGTGGTAAAACTCAGAAGGTACAAATCCGAAGAAATAATACTGAGTACCAAGGTGTAATTATTTTTGCTGCATATTTGAACCCAAATGACACTGCCAGAGTTGTTGGTATTACTGAAGGTCTTACATCTGGCGGTGATATCATCAAAGGATCTTCTTTAGGTGATAACAAATATGGTAAAGCGCCGAGGAATAAAAGGAAAAAAATTATTCAACAGTTCCCAAAAAGAAAAAATGTAATTTTTTCTGAGGAAGTTGTATTTAAAAAGGGGCAAAATGAAGTTACCATAGATATCCCCACGGTAGTTGCTGAACCTCCTAAGGATGAAGCAGGTGTTCAAACTACTGAAGAAGTAACATATACTGCTTCAATTTACAGATCATCATCTGATTTTAATGACAAAAAATTTCCATATAAAAATTTTCCTAGTACATCAGAAATTCTTAATACCACTAAACTGAAGATTAAATTTAAACCGATTGAAAAGAAAGCTCAAGCAGTAAGTGATATTTACTTCCCACCTGAGATTATTACTAAAAATGTAAATTATGTAGTCGGTCCTGTTAGTGTAGTTGCAGGACAACCTGCACAATTCAAAGTAATTCGTACCCCTGTGGTAAATTTTACCACTAGAGTTAAATGCGAAACGATTCAGGATAATACTTTAACTTTCCCTGCTGTTCAAGGCACACATTATACTGGTGGAGAAGGTATTCTTACATTTGCAGCAGGGGAAAGTATGAAAATTTTCTCTGTCCCAACTTTCACTGATTTTTCACTGAATAATACTACAAAAACATTTAAAGTTAAATTTACAGATGAATTACTTCCAGTAAAAACAGGATCAAATCTTGGTGGAGTTGGACAACAAGGATCAACTCAAGTAGGTGAAGGTGTAGAGAGAACTGCAGTTATTAACTATAGCACAAACTTTAAACCATCTCCCGTATGTGAACCTGAAATTGTATTGACATCTGAACCTATTACTTGTTTGGTTCAGGAGGAATCTATTCCTCTAAAGATTGGATTTGTTGCTAAAGCGAGTGTTCCTGGTTATACATTATCTTATGCATGGGAGAGAACTTATGATCCTTCTGGTACATGGACTGCTGTTGCCGATGGTGTTAGATCTGAAACTATTAATGAAAGAGTAACCACCTTTGGTCCGTCTGGTGTTACTATTGGTGGAACTACCCTTGATAAATGGTCAACATCTACTGTTCCACAGTCTGCTAGCATTACATATTCTGGCGCTGTAACTAATAGATTAAAAGTTGCTCAACCATCTTATTTGATTATGGATGAGGAGTATTATCGTTGTACGATTACTGGAACACCTTCAACTCCATCAGCATTTACTCCTGTAATTACATTTACAACTAAGCAAACATATATTGGAATCACTAAAAAGGGGTGTTATTCTAGCACTGTAAACTGTGCTCCTCCTGGAACACTTCAGGATGGGGATTTAATCTCATATACTGATGTAGCTGCTACTCCTGCCGGTTTTGGTGAGTCTATAGAACTTTTTGAAAACTTTAAACCTAGGATGACCGCAGAAAGTGTTCTTAATGAACTTGATGCAAAGTTCCTTAATGATGGGTCTGGTTTAAAGGTTACTGGTGATGTTGGGGAAGGTGCTGTTAAATTAAGATTTGAATGGGATGATGATCCTGATAAAAGTGGTTTAGCAGTTGGAGAACTTTTTGTCGCGGGTAAAACTTTTAAACAGTTAAAAGAAAAAGGTTCAGTAACGAAAACCGTATTTGTTAGTTCTGGAGAAACTTATAAATTCAAATATAAAGGGAATCAACTTTCCACCACCACCGAAACTACTGATGCTCAAAAATCATTTGCTATCAGAACTGAAGGTGAATCCTCTACGGCGGGCAGAAAAGTTGTCCGTGGTGGTAAAGAAGTCCAGTTTGATGATCGTGCCTCTAATGGTTTTGATAAAAATGCTGCGTTAGAAATTGAAGATACATCTTCCGGTGTCACTGCAAAGTTTAATGATGATGGAACTCAAATGCTTGTTACTGGGAAGGGGGATGTCTCCTTAAAGTTTACTTGGAATGATAACCCTAGTACATCTGGTCTCGCTGTAGGAACTTTGAAAGTTGGTAATGGTGAAAAGGTTAGTTGGACGACTCAACAAAAAGGTACATCGGGTACTGATAGAAAAACTATTGCAGTTGACGCTACTACTACAGCTTCTGTTGAAGTTGGTAAAGAACAAAGTAAGCCACAAATTATTTCAAAAGGTCAAGTAGCTAGATGGGATGACAATCCTGAGAATGGTTTTGATGAAAATGCTAGATTGACCATTCTTTCTGTTACACCTAATGAATCTAGTGTTAAAAATAAGTTAATCAATGATTTTGAAGCAGGGTTCTATCCGAAGAGGATTGGTGAATTCGCACAGCATACTTATGGTACTGCCCTTAACTGGGCTAATATGAAAGATTCTTATGAAAGTGAGTTTGACTTAGTTGGCGGTGATGGAACAGGTCTTAGAGTAAAAGCAAGATTTGAGGCACTCTTTGATGAAAATAACGAACCTAAGAATACCAGATATACAATTCTTAAAATTGTTAACCCTGGTCAAAACTACACGGTTGGGAACACATTATCATTCCCAGACCAGGGTGGATATTCTTTCAGTGGAATGGGAGAACTTGTAAAACTTCTCACTGTTGATTTTGGTGTTGCTCCTGATTCTGGGCTGTGTGATATTATTGAACCTACTGATAACAAAGATGTTCCAGAAGATTTTCCTGATGATGATCCTGATGATGATTGCACGGTCGTGAGAAGAATGTTGTTTGAAGATCCAAACTCTCTTACATATATGAAGGAGAAAGAAGGATATTGGAAGGATAAAACTAACAAAGAATATTATTGTCCAGATGAGGATATTATTCCTACTACGGGATGTTTAGTAGATTCTGACTGTCCTGAAGGTCAAATATGTATCAATGGTGAATGTGTACCTGATCCTGCTCCAGAATGTACAATAGATGCTGACTGCCCTAAAGGACAGGTATGTATTGATGGTGTTTGTGTATCTGTTGATGATATAATTGACCCGCCTCCTCCATTTGATGAACCTGATGATGATCCACCGCCTACTCTTGAACCTGATGAATGTAAAATAGATGAAGACTGCCCTGAAGGTATGATATGTGTTAATGGTAAGTGTGTGATAGGATGTAAAATAGATGACGACTGTCCTGAAGGATATGTGTGTGTTAATGGTGTATGTGTACTTGCATGTACGATAGATTCTGATTGTCCTGAAGGATATGTGTGTGTTAATGGTGTTTGTGTACCTGATGATGATGATGAGGATGATTTGTTTACTGACGATCCACCTCCTAGTACACCAGTTATTGTTGGTCCTCCTGGTGGTGTAGTTTCTGTGCCTATTCCTCCTGAATTGCAAGACTGTAATGTGCGATATAAGCAACCTCCTTTAATTGCTATCAGCGGTCTTGGGACTGGTGCTATTGCTAAAGCAGAGTTAGATGAGCATGGATGTTTAATTAATATTATAGTAAAATCTCCAGGTATTGGATATACTCCAAACGTTGATATAGCAGGTGAATGCGGAATTCTTAGTGAGATTGCTCTTACGAATGTCGGTGGTTATTATGAATCATCGCCTACTGTTTATGTTAATGGCGACCCAACTATAGCATTTGCTGCTATTGAGGATGGAAAACTTGTTGAGATTAGAATCACCAATCCACAAAATATAGTTTATGATAAACTTCCTGATATTAGAATCAGAGGTGCTAATGGATTTGGTGGATCTGCTAAACCAATTATCCAATTTGTTCCTTGTAGTGAAGTTGCTGAACGCTATCTCAGAGTCGTCAATAAATATAATGATAGTACAATTGGAACCGTGTTCATCGTAGATTGCCCATAAAATGTTAGATACTAAACAGTCCCTTGTACAAGAATCTTCCAAAATTACGGAGGAAATAAATGAGGTAAGGGAGACTCTCACTGATAGCTCCTTTGCCATTAGAGAAACATGTGGTCCTGACGATAGGAACTATGAGATGCGACATTATCGCGGATCATTTGTTCGTTGGCAGGAGAATGGTGCAGTTTTAATTAATGCTAGAAGTTCAGATATGACCCCTAATGAGGGATACCTTGATGTTAAATCAGTGGGGTATATGCACTTCAAGTCAGGGCATAACATTAAGTTAATTGCTGAAGGTCATAGAGTTACTGGTGGTGGTGAGGCTGGTGAAGATGAGGAAAAAAGTGTTGAAATCTTTGGCACTGGAGACATATGTATTCAATCTAATGGTAAGGGAGGAATTTATATTTCTGCCGCTAAGGATATTGAACTGAATGCAGGCGGTAGTATTAAACTGAAAGCAGCAGAGCAAATTAGTTTAAACACTGGAAGTCAAGATCCTGTACCATTTGGGTTAACAAAAAGTGTTGGTAGTGGCAAATTAAGTATTTCCACAGGTCAGTATGAACTTTCTACAACCAGTTTCAAAGAAACTGTTACTGGTAGTAAGATGGAGGAGAATTATGGTGAAGTAATTCAGGAACAGAAGATGAATATTCTGGAACCCTCTGTTTTGGGACCAGGAGCTCATATTACCACCCACGAAACTCAGGGAACACTTCATCATAAAGTAGGTCATGACTATATTCTTGAGGTTGATGGCAAGATGAAAGTCAAGGTCAACAATAACCCAATTAAAAAAGTTGGACCACTGCAAATAGAAATGCCGACTGAGGCATTAAAATATGAAATTGTTGGTAGTAGGACATCAACATTGCTGATGGATCCTCTTCTACAATATTCTCAAGATTTTGTTAATATCCCTGTGGGTAATTCTTACTGTCAGGTTGGCACTGCTGCACCAGGACTAACAGCATGGTCTGCTGGATCTTTGGTTAAAGGTGATTGTGTTCTCCAGGCAACAGCAGTAGGTAATATTGGCATTCAAACTGGTCCCACGCCACTGAATACAATCCTCCTACAAAACTTAGGTGGTTCTGTTGCAATACAAGCAACTGGTGCCATGGGTATGATTTCAATGGTAGCAACAAAGGAAATTGCAGGTACTGCTCTTATTATTAGATTGAACTAATGACACTTGGTAAGCATTGCTTCACCGAGGCATATGAATGCCCTCGTGAACTTCTTGATGATGAAAATTATTTAAAAGAGCAAATTATTCAGTCTCTAAATAAAACTAGTTTAACCTTATTGGATATCTCATCTCATAAGTTTGAACCACAAGGTGTTACTATTGTAGCATTACTCTCAGAGAGTCACATCAGCATCCACACTTGGCCCGAACGAGGGTCTGCCGCCCTAGATGTTTTTACATGTGGGGAAACGAATCCAGAAGTAGCGATGATGTATATGATTGAGGCACTTAAAGCGAGAGAATATAACCTTAAATGCATAAAACGCTAATATGTATAAAGTAACCACTAAGCATATCCTCACTGATGAGGAAGGAATAGTAAAAGCATACTTATTAAATGGCACTCCATTTACATTTGATTCTTTAGATGATGAGGCAAAAGAAACAGAAGCAGTGTTGGCAGAAGCAATAGATTCTCCTTGCATTTCAATTGAACTGATTCATCAGAAATCAGCATATTTGTTAGAGGAAGGTTTACATCCCATGTTAAGTGGCATAGAATTAGATCCTGAAAGTATTTTACCAGAATGAAAATAAACCTGTGGTATTCTAAGGGTATGCAGCAATGGCGTTGGACTCTTGCTGAAGAATTGAAAAATGGCGAACCTAAAACAGAACAATATTCTGGACAACAACCAGTTTTACGTGATGCTATGGATGATGTTGCCAACACTGTAGAATACATACTTGACACAATAGAATATGAGTGATAGAATTTAACTTCCGTGTGAAGGAAGTCTTAAAGATCAGGTATTAATATCTGATCTTTTTTAATGATAAATACCCCAGAAGAACCATTTTGTATAATAACTCCAGATGGCATTAACCAGACTAACTAATTTGATTGCTTCCAGAACTGGAAGGATGTTGTATGTCAACCCTGACGATTTTAATGCGTCGGACTTGATTTCAAATAACGGAAACTCTCCCACTAGACCGTTCAAAACTATTCAGCGTGCGCTGCTGGAAGTAGCAAGATTTTCATATATTCAAGGTCAGAATAATGACAAGTATGATCAGTTTACGATCAACCTGTCACCCGGTGAGTATATCGTTGATAACCGTCCTGGTAAGGCAAACACTGCTGAAGTTGCTGAACTATCGGATCAATCTAACTTTGATATTTTAGATCCTAATAATGATCTTCATAAGTTTAACTCCGTAATCGGTGGTTTAGTTGTACCTAGAGGTACTTCACTCGTTGGTATGGACCTTAGAAAAACGAGAGTTCGTCCTCGTTATGTTCCTAATCCTGCTGATGATTCTATTGGTAGAACATCAATCTTTAAGGTAACTGGTGCATGTTATTTCTGGCAGTTCTCACTGTTTGATGCTCTTCCCACATCTGATGTCTCTGGTAACGGTGGTGTTTATTCTGATCCTACTAGCACTGCTATTGTAAACTCTAACTATTCTCACCATAAAGTTACTTGCTTTACATATGCTGATCAAACCGATCTAGATCTTTTCTATTCAAAAGCATCTAAAGCATTTGCATCAATCCCCACAACTCCAGGTGAATTAGAATCTAGAACACAAGAAAATAGAATTGTTGGTCCTCTACAACAGGCAGGACAAAAAGAAATTTCAACAGCAAGTGTTTCTGGTGCATTGATTACTATCGTAACTGATGGTCCTCATGAAGTATTTGAAGGTCAGCAAATCACCATTGAGAATGTTGCAGGTTCTTATACTGATTTGAATGGAACTTACTATGTTACTAGAGTTAATAATGATACTGAATTAGTAGTTACTCTAAATGGTCTGGCTCCGGGTAATATTCCTGTTAGTGATATTGATCAGGCTATTGTTAAAGCTGAGATTGATACGGTTGACTCATCTTCACCATACATCTTTAACTGTTCATTAAGATCCACTTATGGTCTTTGTGGTCTATGGGCAGATGGTAGTAGAGTCAGTGGATTTAAATCCATGGTTGTTGCACAGTTTACTGGAGTTTCACTTCAGAAGGATGATCGTGCATTTGTTAAGTTTACTGAAACTACAGTTCCTAATCCTAGTTTTGTACTAGAGAATGGTGCTTCTGATGCTGTTGCACTTCACCAAGATTCTACCAGAGGTGTGTACTATCGTGGTGATGCTAGCACTGGTTGGAGACATTATCACATCCGTGTGTCTAATAATGCATTCATTCAGTCAGTCTCTGTGTTCGCCGTTGGTTACGCTGAGCAGCACCTGATTGAGTCTGGTGGTGATTATTCTATCACTAACTCTAACTCTAACTTTGGTACTCAGGCTCTAATTGCTGATGGTTTCCGTCCAGATTCGTTCACACTTGATAAGAAAGGTAAGTTCACTCACATTGTTCCACCTCAGTCATTATCAACAATTGAAAGTGATGTTCAGTATTATCCATTAGATGTTCAGAAGAGTAGAGCAAACTTAGCTGCCAACACTACGGGCACCAAACTATTCTTGTTTGGACAGAGAGATGCCTCTGAGGCACCAGTATTTGACATCAACAATTATAAGATTGGTGGTAAAATTAACGATAGGATTCATGTAAAACTTAGTAATCCTGTTACTAATGGTTTAGATGTATATGAAGCAGAAATTGATCCTAGTGGTATTGAAGAACATACTGTTACTGATGTAGATGTCGCTACTGATACATTCACTACAGCATCTACAAATGAATTTGAGACTGCTACTCCTATTAGAATTTACAGCAGCACAGGTTATTTGCCACTAGGCATGGAGTCTAATAGACTTTATTATGCTATTAAGGTAAATAATACATCATTTAAAATTGCACCTTCAGAAGAAGATGCAAGAGCTGGTGCAGATTCTAGTAATCCTCTTTCTTCAAATAGTATTGTAAACCTCAGATCTATCATAGCTTTAGGATCTTCTTTGGTCGTAAAGGCATTTGTTTCTGATACTAATCCAGAACTTCCAAGATTTGATGTTGAAGCAAATTCAAGCACTGAGACATTTTCAACAGGCACCTTCCCTCACGGTTTCTCTACTGGAGATAAAGTATTCTTCCGCCGTAGAGTAATTGCTGATGTTAAAACTACTGGACAACTTCCTCAAATTCAGCAGAGTGGAACAACACAGTCTATCAGTCTTAAAAGTGAATATTTTGTATTTGTTGTAGATGCTTATACATTTAAGATTTCAGACACTGAATCAAATGCAAACAATGGTATTGAGATTAACATTGATGCACCAGGAGATGTAAATCAGATAAAGGTTTATAGAAATATCCAGAAATCTCCACTGAGATATGATCCAGTGCAAGAAAACTGGTATCTTGCTGTAAAATCAAATGCAAACAATGGTATTCATCCAGTTCTTACTAACCCAAATAGTATCTACAGTAACGTTACTTTAACAAATACAGAAAATATTTTCTTCAGAAGAATTGCTGATAATAGACAGTTAGCTGACAGAACATATCGTATGCGTTATGTTATTCCTAAGACTGAACTTAATGCAAGACCACCTCTGATTGGTTATGTTGTTGCAAGAAGAACTGATGCAAGTAATGTAATCGTACCTTATGATACTAATTCTCAGACAGATCAAACTGCTCCATATGACAGAATCTATTTTATCTATAGATCTGATACTGTTCTTAGACATATTCCTGATGAGCAGGATGGTATCTATTATCTGACTATTCTTCTTGCTGATATTGCTCCTACAGGAGATCAGTTTAATTCTCTGGATAACACATTTAATTTCTTGAAGTATTCTCAAGATGTTTCTAAGATTTATCCTGACCTTGATAAAGATAACCCTGCTGCTGACCCTGCCGCTGCTGTTTCAGTTGCTGATAACTTAGTTCATGGTTTAGTTTACCAGGATGATAATAGATCCTCCATCACTAAAGAAGCAGTTGCCACCTTGGTTGCTGATTCTGGTTATAGTCCTGCATTAAATTCTTTGAGTGGAAAGGCAACTTCTGGTCAAGAAAATAGATTGATTGCATTTAATGCAAATATTCCTGATATCAATGTTGAACTCAGAAGAACATCACAGGTTCGTGCTGGTAACCAGACGTTTGAATATACTGGTTTTGGTTCAGGTAACTACTCAACTGGTTTCCCATCTAAGCAGGAAATTGTTCTTACCGATAAAGAAGTTCTTTATTCTCAGTCACAACGCCGCCGTGCTGGTGTTGTATTCTACTCTGGTCTGAACGCATATGGCGATCTGTATGTTGGTAATCAGAAGATTAACGCTATTACTGGTGAAGTTGAGATTCTTGATAAACCAATTCTAAGAGTTGCAGGAACTGCTGTTGCTGTTAATGAAGAATATGTCCCATATGTTGCGGGTTCTAAGAACGTTTATATTGAAGGTAATCTTGCTACTGATGGTGGTGTAGGAAACGCACTTCCAAATAACTTCAATAACTTGTCTAAATTTACTGAAGGTGCTCAAGTCTCTAATGAGGAAGATAGTAATAGAGCGTTAATTAGTCATGATATTTGTTTCAGACAAAAGGTATCTAACGTAGCAGGAGAATTTGCCAATTATACTAATAAACAAATTGCATTAAGTGTTGGTAACACTAAACCTACTCCTGGTGTTGAAGGTGAGTTTCCTGGCGATAAGAGATATAAACCAGTAATTAACCGTACAAGTAGACATGAGGGATATATTTTTGTTGGTGGTGATTCATCTGAAACTGCTCCGCCATTAAGTCTTGTCGGTGATTACAGATCTATCGGATTGATTGGTACTGGACACCTCACATCTATTGAAGAATCACATGTTCAGGCACCTAATTTCTCTAGTAATTTGCCAGAACCTTATGAAGTTACTGGTAAGTTTGGTATTAACCAGACAGCACCTACCGCATCACTTCATGTTGGTACGGGTGATGTTCTGTTTGATAACAACTTGACTGTGACCGAAGATGTAGCAATCAATGGTGGTGATCTTACCTCTACTGCTACTACATTTAACTATACTACTACTTCTACTGAAGTTAATTTTTCTACTAATGCAACACTAATGAATGTTGCTGCCTCTAATGCATCTTTAGGTGCAGGAACTCAAGGTGGTAATTCTGTTGCAGTCATTGCTAGTGATACTACTCGTATCATGGGTGATGTTGAGATGCATGGTAAGTATGACACTGGTACTACCGGTTCTAAAACTGCCACAATCACTACGATTGCAGACGTAACTAACTTCTTGACAATTCCTTCTACAGTCAACTTTAGTTCTGCAACAATGAATGCGTTTACTGGCGCTACTCTCATCAACATTGGTAACACCACAGGCACAACAACTGTCAATCATAACCTTACAGTTACTGGTGATCTGAGAATTAATGGTACTACAACCTATGTAAATAGCACGATTGTTGATCTTGACGATCCTATTATTTCTCTCGGTGGTACTACTGATGATGGTGCCGCTGCTGCTTCTGCTGCCAATAAAGATAGAGGTTTAGAACTTAAGTATTATTCAGGTTCTGCAAAATCTGGATTTATGGGTCTAGATGTCAGTGAAATGAAGTATAAACTTTATACTGATGCTAGTGGATTTGATACTAATCAGGTAACAGGAACTCTTGCAACATTGAATCTGGAGAAGATAGAAGCTGAGGGTACAGTTGAAGCAAGTACGTTTGAGCTGGATGCATCATTAAGTTATACCTCTCAGGGCAATGAGTTTAACTCTACCATGAGAAGTGCAATCATGAAACATGCTCTTCCTACTGGTGCAGTTATTATGTGGCACGATTCTAGTGGAAATGCTGGAAGTAGTATTCCTAATGGTTATAAATTATGTGATGGTGGCACATATACCAGCAGAGACGGATCATCATTTACAACACCAGACTTTAGAGGAAGATTTATTGTAGGAAAGGGTAATAATGCTGGAGGTAATTATACTTCTATGCTAGGTGGTTCGCATTCTAAGACTACTAGTGATGCAACTAACGCAACAACACTTGCAGTTAATATGAGTGCGTTTACAATTACTAATCATTCATTAACCATTGGTCAACTTCCGCAACATCAACATGGTATGAATCATGGTCATAGTTCAGTAGACGTTACTTCATTTACTGCAAAGAGCGGCACAATAGACTATGACACAATGCCAGACACCGGACTCCACGGACACACAGTTAGCGGAATGGCTCATGATCACTACTTTGGCGGTGATGATCACCTTACAGCTGCTAATTCAGAAACAGGCGGCTCCACAAACTATTGGCCTGATGCAGAGCCTGTTTGGACAGATGAGTCCGGGGAACAATATGATTGGGAATCTGGTAAAGATTCTGGTTCTGGTGGTAGGTACAGAATTTACCGAACTAGCGGGGCTACGGGGATGGATCCGCATGTAAGTGGTGGTGGCGCTCATGATCACAGAATACTCCTTAGTTACTCTGAGGTCGCGAATGCCATAGCAAGTGGTAGTGGAAGTATCCCTGAAAGTGTTGTGACAAACCCCTGGAATAATCCTAATGCTACTGGTGAAGGTACTGCTTATGGACTGAAAAGTCCAGCAGATGGTCATAGTCATGGCACAGGTGGTCAGGTTACACTTGATAATAGATCACACACTCATAGTATCTCTGATATTACACCACCATGGAGAAACACTACGTTTATTATAAAGATGTGAGGCACCCTGTGCCAATTCAATAACTGTCACAGGGGGTGGTCCGTTCGTTGGGTCATCCCCTATACTTGTATCAGTTGAGAGGAACGCATGATTAATCAGGAGATCAAAGGCAATCTCGCAAAACTGCTCGCCACCGAGAATCTTATCGTTGAGCATCGCACGGTGCCTACAGCGTCATTTGATACTCTTCGCCGTGTTCTGACCTTACCTGTCTGGGATAAGGCGTCAGCGACCGTATACGATATGCTGGTGGGGCATGAGGTAGGACATGCATTATACACTCCTGATATTGATTGGCGTGAGTCTGTTCGTAACAATGTTCCTAAAGACTTTGTGAATGTTGTTGAGGATGCTCGTATTGAGAAACTTATGAAGCGTAAGTTTCCTGGTCTCTCTCGTAGTTTCTATCAGGGTTATGAAGAACTGAATGATCAGGACTTCTTTGAGATTCAATAAATCAACGCTGAGAATTTGTCGTTCATTGATCGTATCAACCTTCACTTCAAGGTTGGTGCTTTCGCTATGATTCCTTTCGCCAATGACATTGAGCAGCAATTTGTTGCTCGTGTAGGTGATGCTGAGACATTTGAAGAAGTTCTTGCTATCTGTGAAGATATTGTTGACTACCTGAAAGAACAGGAGAAGCAACAGACACCCGCTCCTATGCCCCCACAACAGCAGGGACAGCAGGGTGAGACTGAAGAACAGGGAGAGGAAGAGAATCAACAGGGAGAGGTTCAGGGTGAAGAGACTAATCAGGATGCTGAGCGTGCTGATTTAGACACACCTTCTTATAGCAATGGTGCTGCTGATACTTGTGATGAGAATGAGTCTATGACTCAACGTGCTTTTGATGAGAATGCTGAAGATCTTGCTAATCAGTCTGAATATGCTAACCAGACTGAGTATGTAGAACTGCCTGAGTTGTATATGGATAATATCATTGTTGATTCTAAAGTTCTGACTCCTTATATTACTAAAAAATTTACTGCTGCACAGCAAGAACGTATGCAGCACTGGGGTGATGTTTTTGAGCAGGTTGACAATGCATATAAAACATACAAGAAATCTTCTTTAAAAGAAGTCAACTATCTTGTAAAGGAGTTTGAGTGTAAGAAATCTGCTGATGCTTATGCTCGTCAAGCAACATCTCGTACTGGTGTGCTTAATACTAAAATGTTGCACACATACAAGTACAATGAAGATCTGTTCAAAAAAGTAACTGTTCTTCCTGACGGTAAGAATCATGGCATGATTTTCGTGCTGGATTGGTCTGGTTCTATGGGAGATGTTATTCTTGATACTGTAAAGCAACTGTTAAATCTAACATGGTTCTGTAAGAAAGTGCAGATCCCCTTTGAGGTTTATGCTTTCACTAATGAGTGGCATCCTGTTTTCACTGATCCTGATTATGACAGCACAGATGGTCTTCCAGAGAAATCAATAAAGAAAGCAGGTACGATTGATGTTAATAAGCACTTTACTCTGCTGAATGTGCTTAGTTCCCGTACTAATGCTAAGCAGTTTGAGGAACAGTGTATTAATCTGTTCCGTTGCACCTACACTTTCAAGTATTCTTGCTGGTATAGAGTTCCTGCTGGTCTGGGACTGTCTGGCACACCTCTGAATGAGAGTATCATCGCACTTAACACTATCATCCCTAAGTTCAAGAGCGATAATAAACTTCAAAAGGTGAACTGTGTCATTCTTACTGATGGAGAAGGTTGTGATCTTGCCTATCATTATGAATATCCTTATGGTGCAAATGGTCTTGGTCGCCGTCGTTGCACTGGATCTGCTACTCTACGTGATCGTCAACTTGGTCGCACATACAAAGAGTTCTCTACATGGGGTGGTGATTATGAACAATCTTTGACCGCTATTCTGCTTCAAAATCTGAAGGATCGCAACCCTGATGTTAATATCTTAGGATTTCGTATTTGTTCTGGTTCTGACTTCTCCCGCTTCTATCGTTACGTTAGCAATGGTCGTTCTTACATGGAACTTCCTGAGAATATCATGAAGAACTGGCGCAAATTCAAATCCATTGAGATGAGTTTTGTTGCTGGTTATGATTCATTCTATGCTATTTCTGCCTCTGGTATGAATGTTGAGACTGAGTTCAATGTTGCTGATGATGCCAGTGTTGCTGAGGTTCGTAAAGCATTTCGTGACAATTTGAAGAAGAAGACCACCAACAAGAAACTTCTCTCCTCCTTTGCTTCACTTGTCTCTTGACAGATGAGACATCTGCCTTTATAATTACTATACACATGAACTCATGAAAATGCACCAACGGGAACTTTTAGAAGCTAGAAACTATTGTGAACTTTACAACTGCTATGCATTATGGATTACAGACAACCGTCAATTCTTTACTACGGGATCTCATGCGGTAAGGAAAGCTGATAATCAGGTCAAAAAACCATATGGTTTCCGTTCCTACTTAAAGACATTCTTGAAAACTGAGTATGAAATTCATAGTGCAGAGCAACATGCTTCTGAATATCTTACTGATCATCCTGATGAGTTCATTAAGAATGCAGATATTTTTGCTAGGCAGTTTCCTAACATCATTAAGAATCGTCAAGAGAACCTGAAACAGAAGGAAACTATGTCTAGTGCTACACTGAATGAGCATTTTGAACAGTTGTCTGTGGACCTTGTGCCTAGATCTGATGAGACTGTGACTGAGACTGAGACTGAACGTCTACTCGCCATGGCACAGAGACATGGTGCAAAGATGTTTAAGAAAGGAGACCTGGAAATCCATTTCTGAAACTATGATTGAGATATTTGATAATTTTTTATCTGAAGTTGATTATAAAGATGTAGTAAGATACTGCATGACAGCACCATATCTTTATGGTGAGGTTGATCATCCCGGTGCAAAACCTACTGGTATGATTCATTCCATTGAGGAGGCAAGTTGGATTTACGAATTGTTTCGTTATAAACTTGACGAGATTGTTGATATAACTGAGCATCCATTTGATAGAATGTATGTAAATTGTTTCGCTGCTGGTGAGAGTCCAGACTATCATGTTGATGGTAGGCAAGGTTATACGTTTCTATTCTATGCTAATCAAAAATGGAATCTAAAAATGCAGGGAGAGACACAATTCTTAATTGATAATCAAATTACAGGAGTTCTTCCTTATTCAAACAGAATGGTTCAATTTGATGCAACTTTAAGGCATCGCGCTACATCGTTCACAAACCGACACCGATTTACCCTAGCGGTAAAATACGGTTCCCAATAGACAGTTTGTAAACTGGCACAGGGTCTCGCCCACGACCCTTCAAATACTGTATATTAACATTGTTCGCAACCGAGACACACCACATGCCACGTAAGATCAACATTGATATGAACGCTCTGACCGCATTCATCTCAACTCACTATGGTGATGAGTTTAGTGGTGATGCAGTTCGTGCCGCCGCTACTGAGTTTGGTGTTACCTATCCTACCATCATGAAGCGCGTTGAGCAGTATAAGGTTGGTTATGGCAAGTGGAATCTCTCTGTTCAAGAGAAACTAGAGCAAACTTACGCTGCTCCTGCTGCTGTTTCTGAGTCTGTTGTTCAAAATCTTGTTCCTACTAAGGACGATACTTTTGTTCCATTCGGTAACTTTACCGATATGAAGAAGATCATAAGCTCTAAGATCTTCTACCCTGTGTTCGTTACTGGTATGTCTGGTAATGGTAAGACCCTCAGTGTTGAACAGGCATGTGCTGCACTTGGTCGCGAACTTATCCGTGTCAATCTCACTATTGAGACTGATGAGGATGATCTGATCGGTGGATTCCGTTTGGTCAATGGTAACACCGTATGGCATAATGGTCCTGTGATTGAAGCATTAGAGCGTGGTGCTATTTTGTTGTTGGATGAGATTGATCTTGCTAGCAACAAAGTTATGTGCTTACAATCTATTCTTGAGGGTAAAGGTGTGTTCCTCAAGAAGACTGGTCAATATGTAAAACCCGCTGCTGGTTTTAATGTCATCGCCACTGCCAATACTAAAGGTAAGGGTTCTGATGACGGTCGTTTCATCGGTACTAATGTACTGAATGAGGCATTCCTTGAGCGTTTCGCTCTCACCTTTGAGCAGGAATATCCTACTCCTAAAGTTGAGCAACGTATTCTTGAGGGTATATCTCATGAACTTGGTCTAGAAGATCGTGAGTTCTGTGAGAAACTTGCTCAGTGGGCAGATATTATTCGTAAGACCTTCAATGACGGAGGCATTGATGAAGTGATCTCAACACGTCGCCTGGTCCACATCATCCGTGCCTACGCTATTTTCAACAAACGCATGAAGTCTATTGAGGTTTGTGTGAACCGTTTTGATGAGGAAACTAAAACTTCTTTCATTGAACTGTATGACAAACTTGACGCTAGCGTTGGTGAGGAAACCGAAAAGGTTGACACACCACAAACTTTCTGATACAATAAATACAACGTCTTGACCTAACGTTAAGACTTATTACAAACAACTCATCTCACTAAGGAGAATTATTTAAATGTTCAAATCTGTATTCGCAGCAACCGCTGCTCTGTTCGCTTCTGCTGGTGCTGCTTTCGCTGGTCCCTACGTCAACGTAGAAACAAATGCTGGCTGGACTGGATCCGAGTATAACGGCGCTGGAACAGACCTTCACGTAGGGTACGAAGGTGCTCTTGGTGAAGCTGGTTCTTACTACGTCCAGGGCGGTGCTACCGTGCTGACTCCCGATGGTGGTGACGCTGATACCGTCCCTTCAGGTAAGGCAGGTCTGGGTCTCGGTTTGACCGACAACCTCGGTGCATATGGTGAAGTATCCTTCGTAGGTTCAGGCGACGAAGATCTTGACCGTGGTTATGGAGCAAAATTGGGTGTGAAGTACAACTTCTGATCTGTGCTATAATTTAGGGGTCTTCGGACCCTTTTTTGCTGGAAGGTTGGCAGAGCGGTTTATTGCACCAGTCTTGAAAACTGGAGAGGATCACACCTCCGTGAGTTCAAATCTCACATCTTCCTTTGGAGTTATCTCCACCCCCCATTACCTACATTTTTTTCTCATGAGCGATCTCAACCAAGTAGAAAACATTCTGTGTGACATTGATGGATTGATTGGTGCTGCCCTGGAGGCAGGAGACAGTGAGAATGCTCGTGCCCTGGTAGAAGAATTTGGTGAGTGGTTCCTAGATTATGAGAGCGAGAAAGATATTGAGGTCATGTGCCTGGAGGTATTGAGCGAGCAATGATATACTATGAACTCTCTATAGTAATCTTTGCATTTCTCATATTTTTAATTTACACAGACCCTACCGCTGCCCCATACTTTAATTTAATTTTTAAGGAAAGTTGGGTCAACGTTAGACGCTGGTTACTAATCGCTCGTTTGTATCCAAGAATTAAATTTGATACATGGATGATGAGGCGTAGAGTAGAAAAAATTAGAAAGCAGAAGAATGATATTGTATGATTATGTTTGGACTAAGGAGGAGTTAGAATTATATTCTAACTATCAGTGCAATCAGAAAGAACAGACGAAGTTTAGTTCTCGTAATGTTATTTGGTTGCCTTCTTATCCTGACACATCCAAACTTATTCAGACATATACCAAACAACTTTATCCATTGGTTGCTCAAGAGTTTCATCGTCAACTCAATCGTGGTTATAAATTTGATGCTAAGATAGCAGAGTATAAAGATAACAATCATTACTTCTCATGGCATTCTGATGAAAGGTCTGAAGGTAACATGCATAGAATGCTATCTACTATAACTTACCTTAATGATGATTTTGAATCAGGAGAGACTCAATTTATTGATCGTGTAATCACACCATCGGCAGGTAAAACTTTAATGTTTCCATCTTCATTCAACTATCCTCATTGTGGTCTGCGTGTTACAAGAGGTATTAAAAAAATATTAGTAATGCACCTTTGGGTGTAAAAAAGTGTTATAATTAGTCATAGTTATGTTCATTAAATGACGAACTACAACATAGTAATTAACGCCATTTCAAAAGAATTGCATAAGGTCTACCAACAGGACAACTGGAGTGAAAGTAATGCGAAACAAACATCATACAAGATCTTGACACTGGTAGAAGAATTCCAGAATTTAAAATCACAACCACTACCAAGATGGAGAGCAAGCGACTAATGACTGATGCAATTGCAACACTTACTGTTGACTATGATGACAACGGTGATGCAGTTCTCAACCTTACAGATGATCTAATTCACTCAACTGGTTGGGAACCGGGAACAACAGTGGAATGGATTAACAACAATGACGGCACATTCACTCTTCGTAAAGTAACTAACTGATGGCAATTCGTAATCGCAAGGGCAACACTGTCGCCGCTGATGGTGATATTACCAAACGCAAACCAGGACGCCCTAGAAAACAACGTGGACCTGTAATTGATCCTCCTCGTTGTTCAGAGGGGGGATTTCATAAGGTATTTCCTTACCATCTCCACTACAAGGATACTGATGGCAGTAATAGAAATTGTTATTTCCAATGTGAAGGTCATATGAACACACACATAGAGAGGTATAAAGTTGACAGAAGAAAAGCAACTATCAAAGCAACTGAACCAAGAAACTAACATGATTCACCCATCTTTAAAGAGTACACTAGGACCAAATAATACTATTGAAAAGAGTATTCCAGAAAATGTCGTGTGGATTGATGATACCTTCTACATCAAGAAGAGTATGTTTGGATTGTATACTAGCATTCTAAAGAATCCTTTGGGTGCTCATTTTCTCACTGGTGCTACTGAAGAAGGTGTGGTTCAAATGTCTAGATGGCATCTTAAGTGTCTTCAAGATGGCACACTTCAAAATTATACTCGTGTGGTAAATTCTGGTATTGTTAGTGGAAAGTTGTGATCATTCATACGTTCAATGATAAATTAAGTGATGCTCTGGTAGAAGAACTGAGTCGGTCAATTAAGATTGATAACTTCATCTACCCACGTAAGGGTGTTCAGTTTCCTATTTACTCATCATATAATGCTTCAAAATCTCGGCATTTTCCTCCTGAGTTAGAGAGTTATTATGATGAGAAACTGAATGAAATTCTAGATCATCTTGATTTACTAGACAGAACTGTAAATGATGTATTCAAGTGGTGTCAGATCTATAATAGAACAACTAGTGGGTTTCATCCTACTCACACACATTTTAGTGGTGATCAGTTGTTATCAATGGTTCATTTTATAAGAGCGCCCAAGGATCAGAAGTGCTTTTACTTTATTAGTAAAGGCAAGAAGTATTATCCTGACACACAAAACTCAGGAGACTTCATTGCATTTCCTTCATGGGCATCTCATGGTGTAGATCCTGTGGATTACGATGATAACGATAGAATTATTATATCTATTAATATACATTGTAAAGAGTATAAGGATAATATGAATCTTGATGATACTCTTGTTTGTAGTAAAAAGCATCGTAAAAATATGCTAACTAAAGTGTGGTCTGAAAAACTATGAAAACAAAAATATTAAATTTATTTGCTACTCCTGTTATTCAAACTGAGTTTGATGCTCATCGGAAATACGCGGGAGAGTTTGGTAACTGGGATAAATGTGATCGCAAACCAGAATCATGGCACGTTCCATTAAATACATCATTCCCTGAAGTGAGACAGGATGATCCATATGTTCCTCCTGCTATTGTAGATGATCTGAAGGAAGATATTATGTTCCAGATCAAGAAGATCATGCTCAGTAAGAATATGCCGACTGATTTAAGGTATACAGCGTTCTGGTATAATGCATATTATGATGGTCAGGGTCAAGAACCACATAATCATTTGACAGTTGATGGAAAGGATCCATTTTGGTCTGGAGTATATTTTGCAAAAAATTGTTTCCCTGGATCATTTTATTTTATCAAAACAGAATACTCACATAGAACTCAACAATCTTTTGCTCATCAAACCACACCATTGAGAGATTATTATGAAGAGTTTTATCCCACTCCATTCTCTGATGGCAATTTAGTTTTGTTTCCACCACATTTACATCATTCAGTAAAAGTAGGAGCAACAAACAGAACTGAGCAGAGACTAACTTTTTCATTCAACATCAGTCATAACAATGAAAAATACTGAAGTAATTGAACTATTTTCAACACCCATTATCAAATTCAGGTTTGAAAAGCATGATGAATATAATGATAAATGGGATAACTGGGATGTTGTTAAACGTCAACCTAGATCATGGCAGTGTGAATTAAATACATCATTTCCTCAGGTACAGCAGGATGATCCTTATGCACCGATGGAGGCAGTAAATCAACTTCAAAAAGATTTGCTATTTCAAGTTAAGAAATTGCATAAATCTTATGGATTAATGACTGAGATTGTGTTTTATAACTTTTGGTATAATGCATATTATGCAGGTCAAGGACAAGAATGGCACAATCATCTTCCTGAGGCTGGATTAGCACCTATCTGGTCTGGTGTTTACTTTGCAAAGAATTGTCTGCCTGGTCAGTTTGCATTTCAAAAAACAGATCTCTCAATGAAAACACAGGGACCAATAAATGTTCAGAGTAGTCCATTGAGAAAATACTATGATGATAATTACATCACTAATTTTGTTGATGGTGATGTAGTGCTGTTTCCACCACACCTAAATCATTGTGTGAAACTCAGTGATGATCAAAATGTCACTGACCAAAGACTAACATTTTCATTTAATGCAGATAGTGTAAGGTCATTGGAGTTCCAAAACGAATTAAAAGTTTAACAGGAGAATAACATGTTTGATCAAATGTCGGATTCTGGTCTTGACCCACGGGATGAAATGTATGAAGATAGAATTACAGATTTGGAAGCAAGGATTGAATCGTTAGAGAAATATGTTTCCGATCTGAGGAGAACTGTTGACAATATTCATCCAGTGCAATATAATATAGTTGCTAAGGATGATGACAATGTATGAATCACTCAATTGTTTTGAGGAAGCACTTAAACACTTTGGAACCAGAGTTGAGATGATCACTGCTATGGAAATGGCAAAGAAACTAACACCTGAAGATGCTTATCAAATGATTAAAGATGAACTCAAAGAAGTTAAAAAGTGTCGTAAACTATTTAAACAGGAGCAAGACTAATGGAAGATAGTCTTAAAATTGATTATGATGAGGACACTGGTCAAATTACCATTGACTGGGATAAGAATGATCCTCAGTGGAGTTTTCTCAACAGTATGTCACAAGAGGAGATTCAAGGTATGTTAATTTCTAACCTAGAAGAATTAGTAAAGAGCGATGAAAGTTGTTGATTTAGAAAACCCAATAGAACCACTGAAGTTTGAAGACTGTAGTTTTATTGATAGAGCAACCCAAGATTATATCAGACAGTTTAAAAATACTCTTACTGCTGATGAATGTCAAGAAATCATTGGTATGTATAAACATGATGATTGGCAGGAGTTAGAGAGCAATGGTGACAAATTATGTGATGTTGTTGGTATCGGACCTGGCAAAATTGATGATCTTTTAATGGATAAATTCTCTAAATTGATGTATTCGTATGCCAAAGATTATCCTAGAGCAGCATCTTTCAGTACAGATATTGGATATACTTTAATAAGATCCACTGTAGAACATCATTGTCCGATTCATCATGAACCTAGTGGTGCTGCTATCACAGCAATAATTCATCTTAATGATGACTGTGAAGGTGGGGGATTACAATTCTATGGTACAGAAAAAACCGACTCATCTACTGGCACTGGTATTGTGTTTCCATCAGCATTCATGTTCCCATATGAAACACTTCCAGTGACTAAAGGTATACGTTATTCAGTGTATACACAATTTAAGTGAACATTAAAACATTATTAACAGACTTGAGTAAGTCACCTAGATATGTTAGGATACTAACATAATCAAAACCACGACATGTCATTCTTACCAGCGGATCGCTGTAGTACATTAACTCCTAATGAACTGGAGGAACTCAACGCATTGCGAAAAGCACTTAAGGAACATCCAGCGTCAGTACATCACGACAAAATGGAACGTTTCACTCATCTTATGGTAAAATGTCTACAGTCTGAGCAAACCTCAGATAAATAATACATAAATTTACTCTCACTATTACCAAAAAATATGGAGAACATAGAATCTCACATCGCCAAGGATAGAGAAATCCTTGACAATCCTATGATTTCACCCAATCAACGTCGCCACATTGAAGGTGAGTTGCATGAACTGGAAGATTATGCAGAACATCACAAGGCAGAGATTGAAGCAGGTGATCATCATGACCCATCACCATTAGAACTATATTGTGATGCCAATCCATCTGAACCGGAATGTTTAATCTATGAAGATTAGTGATTTTGTAAAGGGACAACGATTCCTCTACACTTCTAATGGTTTTGATCACGATGGTGTAGTAAACTTCATTGATGATGTTGGTGGAAAGTATATTACATTGACAGTTGGACCGAGTAATCTAGTGATCTATCCAGAATGGTGGGACAGATTGACCCCAATTGACAATCCCCCCTGTGACACTTAATGAACTGGTTCAGCATCCTTGACAGGGTGCTTTTTTTATGCCATACTATCTGTATCAACGCAAGGCACTCCATGTTTGACAATCTTTTCGCTGATGGTAGTCTCCGCTCCTATGTTGACAGCAATCTGAGTGATCCTTGGGTAGGTACACCTTTTGAGGGTTATGTGTTCATGTCACCTAAGCAGAAGGGTGAGTTTGGTGAGCGTTTTGTGTCTAAGTTCATGGAGAACATGCTCTGTGAAGTCAAACGTGCCGCAACATCTACGGCAGGACATGATCGTGTGATCAGTAATATCCTCACAGAGATTAAGTTCTCTATCGCCACTCGCGCTAAAAAAGGTGGTGTGATCGTTGATAAGTTCATCATTAATCATGTTTCCGTATGTAAGGATTGGGAACGCCTGATCTTCTGCGGAATTAATCCTTCTGAGCAGGACATTCGCGTGTTCTACATCACTAAAGAAGATTTTGAAGCACACTTGAAGAGTGATGATTGCTTGTTCAATGTGCAACAGGGTGGACAGAGTGGCGGTAATGATGATTACATCTGCACCAACGTTGCAGCACTGATGCAGACTGCCATCGCTCGCCCCATTGTCCAGTGGTCCTGTGACAGTTCCCAAACTGGTACTAAGACCCTTGGCATCGCTGCCTGATGCCCTATAATTAATTCATCAACCAAGGAACCCCATGCAACTCACTACACTCGTCACCACGGTTGATTTCTTTCCTGAGGCATTCATCGCTGAAGAGTCTGGCACTGTCGTCAAGCGTTTCCAGAAGCGTGTCACCTGGAATGCTAACGGTCTCAAGTCCTACAGCACTGTCACCATGCTCACAGCACGTAATGAGTGGGCAGAGCGTATCGCTAACGGTGCTGAGGTAACTAACTACAACGTAGAGCAGATGCCACGCTCTGAGTATGCTCCGATGACCTGCTGATGCATACTAACTACGCTCTACATGGGGATAACATTATCCCCTATTATTCTATCCAAGAGTGGGTAAACAATTGGGACGAATTGTTTGAGCGGGTTGAAGTTGATCGTGAAACCATTGGTATCTACGATAACAACAAGTATTGCTTATTCGTTCCATTCTCCTAGGCTGCACAGTATTAAGCGTAAGACCTAGACAAACAAACACTAACATTTTTTTATCATCATGATCGTGAACGCTCCTATCGCTCGTATTCTCACTGCTGAACAATCCAGTGCAGTTGCATTCATCAAGATTGAAGATGCAGTTGTAACTATTTCATATCAGTCTAATCCTGATAAAATGTATGAGTTCACCAGCGAATCTCAGGCATTTGTATCACAACTGACTCAGATTGTTGAAGCAGAAGATCTTATGGGCATGTCACTGGGCGGTATTGTAGCAGATGCTCGCCGCGTCGGTGATCTGGTCCAGTCAGTCTGATAAGTGGCACAGGGACGCTCCTAGCGTCCTCTCAGTGCTCTATAATTACTTCATAGGAACAAATCTCATGAACAGAGAAACACTTCAATCCCAACTCATCCAGCAAACACTTGACGACATGGATTTAAAAACTGTAATGAGTGTTCTGTATGACTTCATGAATGAGTCTTACTCAAACTATTCTGATGCTGAGATTACTGAAGAGGTTGAGGAGTATTATCCTGACCTACTAGATAGTGATCCTGATGAATCAACTGGTTGGAACTGATGACAAGTAAGTATCAAGTATGCGAGATCGCATTTAATTTTGAGGACAGTGATTTTGAACTGCCTCCAAACATTCAGGAAGAACTCATCACTGATTGTTTACATCGTGTCTGGCATTGTGATGAAGATGACCTAGTGGATGAGATTACAGAGTTCTATGGATTCAATGTTCAGAACATTGACTACGAGAAAAGATCTCAGGTAGAATCATGATGGCACAACAAACTCTTAGTATCACAGGTTTGCATTATGAAGAGTTAATTCTGTTGCAAGAATTGATGATCATGATTGACAACACTGATCTAATTGATCATCCTATTCTCGTTGATGATCGTAAAACTTTCAATGAACTCTTCAACAAGGTAATGAGATCATGACTTACATTGTTAAAATGTATGCCGCTGGCAAACTATTTGAAGAAAAAGTAATCGCTGCTAACCCTCATGATGCTCGCACAACTGCACTCGCAAGGAACCCAACAGCAACAGTCGTGGGAGTCAATTTTTCATTCAAGTGAAATGATGAATGAGACCATTGATGGTGCGATTGAAGATTATCACATCAATGAATTACAACGCCACGCTGAACTGTATGATGCACGAATTACCTACTGATTTCCCTTATGAAGCACCATCAGGATACAGATACCGAACCGCTGAATTTAAACCAAATGTTATTAGCATCTGGTGTGACCATCTTAACCATTATAATTTCAATAGCGGCGCTACAGTCAGCACAATCTGGGGGTTTGTCAAATTTAAGACAACAAAGAGAGGCACTACGCACACTTACCATGCCCCCATCAGATCAAATAAGATAGGTAAGATCGTAGCACTAGATCAGACTAGTGCATACAGTGCCATGCCACTTCTTAAACTGTCACTGGATCCCACCGATGACGCCCCAGCATCTGTTATGATTAATTCATCAGCAAAGGACACCACCATGACCACCACCACATTCAACCAAGATCAAGCATTCTATAATAGTAAAGAATTTTCTGACTACTGTGCTCAGAAGGATGCACAGAACACCAACCAACTCAACGTCACTAAGTATGGTCTAATGTTGTGTGATGCACTGCAACAGTCACATCAGCGTTCACATCCTAATGGTCAGAACTATTCTTATGCATTAATCTCTTCTGGTCGTAAGTATCACAAGGTCATGCAATGTGTGAATGGTGAGACTGAATCAGTTCATGCCTTCATTGACAAGAAGACTGGTGAAGTATACAAGGCAGCATCATTCAAACAACCTGCTAAAGGAGTACGCTTTAATCTTCTCATTATCACCGAGCGTGAGTTTGTATTAGAGAACTGTGATTGGGCAGGTGGTTATCTTTATAAGTAATATACAACAAGACCACAAACATTATGTTTAACAACTACATTTATTATTCTGATGAACCTCTTCTATCACAAGAATTTTGCGATAAACTAATTGCAAAGTTTAATACTGATAAGAATGTTCATCAGGGTGTATGTGGTCATAAAGATGGTCCTCCTCAAGTAAATCTAAAGATTAAACAGTCTACTGATCTACACATCTATAATAATCGTAAGTATCACTTTGAATCACAAGAACTACAACGTGTTATTCTAAAGACTCTTGCAACATATACTGATCTCATTACTGATCAATGTCCTGATCTAATTTATCCACTGTTTCGTAAGAACTCTTATATCACAGGATTTAACGTACAGAAGACTACACCTGGAGGATTCTTTAAATGGCATAGTGATGACTATTATGATCCTAATGCTCATGAAGGTTATTGGAGAGCAATATCTTATCTAATCTATTTGAATGATGTAGAGGAAGGAGGAGAGACTGCATTTGTAGATGGTTTCAAAGCATTACCTAAGCGTGGTCATATTTGTTTCTTCCCTTGTACTTGGTCTTATGTTCATTGTGGGGTGCCTCCTATTAGTGGTGATAAGTATATTATTGCAGGTTGGTGGATGACTAATGCATCAATGGCATCACAGAGAGCAAACATTGCGGAAGTAGATAGAGATGAGATGAGTGAGAAGGAGTATGGTATTAGATCTAGGTTACATGCATACGATCAAGAGGAGAGAGAACGTGATAAGTTCTACCGTAATAACCTTATCTAAGTAACTCCGAAGGTACTGTGGGGTGTATTCGGAGTATATTATAAATGTCATTTTAAATATACTTAAGTTTTCCACATGCCTGTGGATAATGTGTGGAAAAAGGTGTGGAATACTTGATAATGTGCGGATGTCCTTCTGTCTTAGCGTGCATCGTACCGATTGTCAACCCATAGTATAAGAACTTCACAGATATGTCAGAAGGTTCTCACAGTTGGCACTTGACAAACCTCCGAGATCCTTATATAATAACTCTGTAGGGTTTCAAAGGTCAGTCCCTATGAGGCATTCCGAGGAATCTTATAGAACTTGACAAATCCTCAGTTCTACAGTATTATAATAACTGAGGGTTTTATAGTTTCTGAGAAACTTATAGAATCTCAGAAACTGTAGAACCTGAGGAATTATAAAAACCTCAGAAATCTTAAAAGTTAAGTATTTAAGAACTTCACAGTACTGTGGAAAACTTTATATTTAACTAATTAGGACTATGGTGAAATTGGTAAACACAACAGACTTAAAATCTGTCAGATTTAAATATCTTTGTCAGTTCAAGTCTGACTAGTCCTATAGAGAATATTATACTAAATATTCTCAAATTAATAACACTTACAAAGACTACAATGTCTTCTTCAAACAAGTTTGAGTACTATTTTGAGACTGCTGATGGAGTAAATCAAGAAGGATTTGTGACAGCAAATACTCACCAAAATGCAGTCAAGAAGGTCAAAAAAGAATATAAGAAACTTAAAATTACTTACCTTGATGTTCAACCACTATGAAAACTAGACCGATGACTATTGACAACTATGTTGTATGCGAAGGTTATGCATACTGGGAAAAAGATGGCAACTATTACACAACAACAGTTGACAAGAAGAACAACATCAACTGGGCAAATGCTTCTCGGATTGATATTAAATCCCCTGGTGGACTTGATATCACTAGTGTACATCAACTGTATGATTGCCTCCACACAATCAAATCAACACAACGACAGTTACTTAACGAAACTCGTAAAGTTGCCGTTTAATACTATGCATGAATCAACTCTAGATCTCTTCTGTGATGATAACAACTCAGATGAAGATAATCATATCTTTGCAGAAGAATTCGCTGCTAGTTTAGAAGAACGTGCTGCATTCTATGAAGTTACTGTAGACTACTACATGGAAGAGTTTCTAACATAAACTGATTCAGCCGACCGTGGACGATTCGCGAACTGTCACATGGTAGCATGTCAGGGGTCGGTGCTGCTGTAGGATGACTTCAGTTGAGAGAAAAACCAATGTGGGATGAGATTCAGGACATGATGGGAGAGATCTTTGATATGGGAGATGTCACCGATGACATCCCGTCCATCCTCTCGTTTGATTGTGACATTGACGACAGAGACGCCATGCCTCTGGACATGCAAGACGACATTGAGAAGGAAGACCCTCTGCTGGACGATTGACGAACTGTCACCCTAGCGTGGCACAGCACTCAAAATCCTCTATTGTAGACACATGAACAAATTCAAAGATCCCTGCACCATGGCACTTGAGACTGATGAGGTTCTGATGAACATTCATAACCCCTACGTGGCAAACCTCGTAGAGATGGGATACGATCGTGCCGACTGTGAGATGGTCGCCGCTGCTGGTCGTGATGCCTCATACCCTCGCACGATCTACGGTCGCACCTTTGAGACTAAAGCAGAATACGATGAGGCACTCGCAGACTACCTGAACGGTCTGTGACGATCCACAAGGTGGCACACAACTGGTTGTGCTGCCTCTCATCCCCTGTATTATAAAGAAGTCAACCAAACCGACACCAAACATGCGTAAGATTGAAACCCAGATGAACGCTGCCATCACAGCGAACAAGAACTGGAGCAACGCTAACACTCAAGTTGTCACCGAAGGCACCATCTCCACTGTGTATCTTCATGGTAACAAGATTGCAAAGGTTGGTGATGATTTTGTCACTGTATTTGATGGAGGTTGGCAGTCTAACACCACCAAGTCTCGTTTGAATGCTATCATCAACGAGTTCTGCAATTCATTCACTGACGGTGTATTTCAGAAGGACTATCAGTGGTTCATTCGTGACAACAAAGTTGTTCATGATTTCGTTAACGGATTCACATTTTGTGAGTACGCTTAAGTGAGAGGGGTATATCCCCTCTTTTTTATTGTCTCCACTAAGTAACACTAACTGGTCGGCTGCCTGTGGACGATCGCCCTAGTGGCACACAAGACCTAGCATCACCTCTCACAGCCCCTATAATAAGGACATCAAGCGAACCACACCATGACACGATCAAAAGCAATCTCATCACTGATCTCCATGTTCTGTGAGAAGAATGACCAGACTGAAGCACCCCTCTGGTTAGTAGAGTTGTATCACCGCTCCTCTGATCACGACCTGTGCCTCATGCTGATCAACTGGTCTAAGTCCTATCCTCAGGGATGGAATCGTTTCGGTTACTATCCCATGGGAGTGTGACAGGCAGGGAACTGTCCCCAGAACCCCTAGATCCCTAGGGTGACCGACTAGAATTTAAAAGAACAAACGAACCGACACCATGCGATTCAAGATCAACACCGATCAATCCAGTTCAGTTGACACGCTCAAGGTCAATCCTATCACAGGAACCGCTCGCGTCACCTGGAAATCTCGCGATAATTATGAGAGCTGTGAGTATCGCTGCACCAAGGTATCACGCCGTAAGATCCTCGCCCTGATGCTGGATTCTGATCGTTCCCTCGGACGATGGGTCAACCGCCATGCACAGTGGAAAGACTACGTTATCAAGAGCGGTCGCATTCACTCCATTCGCTTTAACTGATCATGCAACGTACAGGATTTTTCATTCATAGCGACAACCCCTCCCCTCTGATGACTAAGGTCATGGAGAACATCCAACGCCAGCACCTAGCAGAGACCGAACGTCGCCAGCGTATCAGAGCAGGACTTGAGCCAGGTGGACAGTGGACGACCTGGCACATCAGCGACAGACATTGACCGCTGACCGACTAGAATTCTTACATACCAAACAACACAGGACACAGCATGAACGGATGGGCAAACCACGCAACATGGAACGTCGCTCTTTGGATCGGCAACGATGAGATGATCTATCGCCACGCCAAAGAAAACCAGAACCTCGGTTACCGCAAGTGGGCAAAGCGTTTCATTGACGAGTTCGGTGAGTACATCACAGGCGACGGCATCTCCTGGTTGTCTGACGATGTAGACACCGACGAGATGGATGCCATGCTCGCAGAACTCTAAGGGCACACGCCCACACCCTGACCCCTTCGCTATCCTTCTATGACCTACAGCATGAGCACCGACATCCAGACTTATCGCATCGTCTGGACACTGAACAACGGCACAGCAGAGGGAGGGCATCCCATCGGGTCGTCTGCCTTCGCTATCGCTGGACAGATGGCAGAACTCTGGCATGATGAGGCAGTCGCCGCCATCCCTACCTTTGAGGACTGAGGACATGAAGCACAGAAAATCTCTCACCGTTCTCATGAAATCTTATGGGTTCTCCCTAGAGCGTGAAAGCAAGCACCTAGTCTGGAGGAATGCCGAGCGGGTGATGATCACCACTAGCAGCACACCATCAGACATCAACGCCATCCGACAGGTAGAGCGACAGATCAGACGCAAACTCGCTGCAGTCTAGCACAGTATGACACCCCCTTCGGGGGGTTAATCCAAAAAACCCATACTACCCTAACCTACAAAGGTTCCCAAACGCCCGAAAGAATCTCCATCCATATAAAAAATTTTTACCCCATAAAATTCTCGTAAAACCTCCGATTGCTATATAAGTCAGTTTCATATAAACATTATGAGTGTAGCAAATATTCATCTAAATTTATCAGAGCATGAGATGGATGTCATGTTGAACGCCCTAGAGATCGCGATTGAAAACGCTGATGAATATGAGGCAAGTGAGTACGAGGAAGTATTATTTCATGTACAGAGAAAGCTTGACGAAGAGTACGACCTTGGTGTAGAATTAGATTAGTTCATTTATCAAAATGCCTTATACAGTATACACACGAAGTAATTGCCCGTATTGCGATAACGTTAAAAAAGTTCTCGCAGGGATTGGCGAATCTTATATGGAAGTAACGTTAAATCGCGATTTTACCCGAGAACAATTTACAGGTAAGTTTGGATATGGGAGTACATTTCCCAGAGTTCTAAAGGACGGTAAGCTTATCGGAGGATGTAGCGAGACTATTACACAACTAAGAAATGAGGGAAAAATCTAATGTCAACTAAGAAATGGTATGTACGTGAGACAAACTCTTCACGGTATGTGAGTGAACCTTATATTTACTGGACAGAGGGTTCTAATATACAGACATGGACAACTGAGATCTCCAAAGCGCGAGCCTGGCGGACTAAAAAAGAAGCCACAGCGTTTATCTCTGAGGCACTAGGTAGAGGAGAAGTACATGGCGAATGAAGAGTACTTTGACTTTGAGGAAGTACTAGAGCGCATAAATAATCTGGAGATTGTAGTAGCAAGACTCGTCAATCCAGAGTTGACATATAAAAGACCTGGAACAGAAGAGTATGAGAAACTAACTGACACCCTGGACTATTTGCATAACAAAGTATCAGAACTAGAGAGAAATGAGTAACACCGTAGTTTATAGTGCTTTTAATGGATTTCCTGGATCACAGGACACCTACGATGATGATTCTGGTGCAGAGATTCCGATTCTTCCTGATGTTAACCTTTACAATAGTTTTAACTTTGAACTGAAGGCAACTAGTGTAGCAGCTCGTAGTCCTACGACTCAAGATGAGGGTGCAGGCGATTATAGTAGAAGTAGTAATTTCAGAACCACAGGTGTTAGAAATGGATCTAGCACTGGTGCTCCTAATGGTGGTAATTACTATAATGGTATTCATGTCGCACGAATCCCGACAAGAATGTATTGGGTAGACGACCAAGGACCAGAGGGCAATGCAATTTGCCAAAGTGAGATTGGTGATTGGTTTACCCGTGATGTATTAGCGAAACCTGATGGTCAAGGTGGTGGTGTAGAGTTTATTGAAAATGCTGCTCCTGCTGGTACGTTCCTGTTTACATTTAACACCAGTTCAGATGGTGGGGGAGATTTGCAGGAAGATAGTCATTCGTTTACAGTAAATAATTGGAACACTCTTTCAGTTAAGGGTGGATATAATGCTTCAGTATTTTGCCGTAACGAGTTTGGTTATACCAATGATTATGAAGGCGGTACATATGAAGTCAAGAGTCTATATGAACTTCCTGAGAAGTTTGATAATTTATATAAATTTATTCCCGACCAACGAGAGTTCACCACCCTTACATTTAAAATTAAAGTAGATTGGGCACTTGCTGTACACTATGGTGCATATCAAGCTTCCATTAGTTCATCACAGCAAAATTCAGTCTTATCAGACATGGGATATAACAGTTCTGGAGCAACTGGAACTGATACACATGTTATTACTCATGTAGTAAATAATAGTAATAACGATTATAATAAAATTTTGAATGATTTGTTAAACGATAGGCAGAGAACACCAGAAGAACAACGAAAACGTTATAATCAAACGTTCGTAGAAACTTCTGCTAATATGCAAATTACTACTCCTTCAAAGATACAATAATGAGAGCCGCAAGTACAATTGGTCACGTATACTTAAATCGTTGCAACACTCCTGTGCAAGCAACCGGGGCTTTTAATGTCTTTATAAATGGCAGGTCAGCAAGTAGGATCTCTGATGTCACAGCACCATACTTAGAGATTGTTCCTTGCCCCAAGTGTTGTACGACTCATGTTGCACCTGTGATTACATCATCGCCAAAAATATTTACTAATGTACTAGGTGCTGAACGTCTGGGTGATCTAGCATTAGGTATCACCGGCACATTTCCAATTATTGTAGGATCGCCTAATGTGTTTATGATATGAGAAAGCACCATCACGAACCATATAGTAATCAAAATAGATTAATCCCCAAGGATCGCCGTGTCGCCTTGGGGAAGACTCATCCTGTTGATTACTATAATGTGAGTGCTCAAGATATTGCTGTAGGACAAGTTGCCTCTGGTAGTGCTTTTGCTAATCCAAACAATCCTCCCTCAGGGGCAGGGGCGGGAGAAGGTGGAGCACCTGGGTCTATTGAGAATCTAGTAAAGTCAATCAATTCAATTCTTGTATCTCCTTCATCAATTGATGTAGTTGAAGATGAAGCAAAAACATTTTTATTATCTACTGAGGTTAATGTAAATAGACTTAATGTAGATTTACTAACATTTCAGTGGCAGAAAAAAGTATCTGGTGGGTCATTTACTGATATTGCTGGTGAAACAAACCCTACATTTACAGTTGGATCTGGAGTAACAGTAGCAGCAGACAATAATGATGAATATCGTTGTCAAGTTTTTCATGTAGATGCAGTTACATCTCCAAAGGATTCAAACAGTGCGACATTAACTGTGACTAGAAAGATAGAGATCACTACACAACCAATTTTGGGAATTGTTATCCCACAGGGATCTCCAAAAACTTTTGAAGCAGTTGCCACAATTACTAGTGGCACCTTTGATTTTCAATGGCAGGTTAAGTTATCAGGAACAACTTTATTCACAGATATTGTCGGTGCTAATGGCACAGGACAATCTAGTGGGTCTACGGTGTCATATACGACATCAAATCAAAGTACTGACAATAATGGTGATCAATATAGAGTTATTTTTAGTAATTCTAATGCACCTGATACCACTAGCAGTGCAGTTACCATGGCAGTCAGTGGTGCTGACTTTAGAATCCAACCAGCACTCAATGGTGTTGAGTTCTGGAGTTTTGAAAAAGATGGTTCTTTAGTATTTGATCCATCTACTGCTACTGATTATAGCATTACATCATTAGAAAATGATCGTAGTAAGATTAGTACTCACCTTTGGGGTCAGGGTAGATGTGATACTAAGGGTGGATACACTGATGCAGACATTCCTATTTCTGGTGCCGATGTTCTAGCACTTAAAATGAATGCAGGGGGTGGTGCAGCAGGATCATCAGACTCTGGACGCTATGCAGAGGCAGGAGGAGGGTATGCAGGTATCTTTGATACTTCGGTATCACATGCTAATGCTCTTGCCATTGCAGGCGGTGCTGGTGGTTCTAGTCTTAACACGTCATCTACTTGTGGAGGTAGTCAGCAACCAATCCAATATGCTTACTCTTATCAACAATCATATCAAAGTACCTGTTATCAAACAATTGACAATAGTGTTACTAAAAGTGGTAGTTGGGCTCACTCATATGATAATGCGAACCGAAGAGATGCATATTTAGCGTGGTACGGCAATACCAGTGTCATATACACTGTCGCTCCACCTTCAAGATATTATATTATTGGATTTGATAGTCCTATGCCTAGCAGCAACTATATTTTGCAGATAAGTACAAATGGTTGTACTGCCGGTGGTGGTCTCTGTCCTGGGTTTAGTCCTGATTATTCACAAATAACTAGAACTTCGGCATGGATGGTTCTGGCATTCCGTAGAAATGATGCTGGAAATTATAGAAGTTTTGTTTCTACTGTTTATTGGACTATTACTCATCAAGATACACGAACAATTTCATATCCATGTACACAGTATTATACTGTGCAAGGATCTTATCCTCATACTGGAACTGCAAAAGTTACTGGTGGTGCAGGCGGTGGTACAACAGGGTCTGATGGATTTAGTAGTACATCATCAGTAATTTCTGCTAAAGGGGGATATGGTGCTACTCAATCATTAGGAGGAACAGGTGGTAGCACATCATCTGGGGGTAGTACTAATGGTAAGAATGGTTCTACTCTATCAGGTGGAAGAGGAGGAAATAATTCTGGATCATACGCTGCTGCCGGAGGCGGTGGTGGTGGAGGAGGATATTATGGTGGCGGTGGCGGTGCTGGTGGATATGATGGGTATAATGGAAGCAGTAATCCTGGTAGAGGACCACAATCTGGTGGTGGTGGTGCAGGAGGAGCTGGTTTTATTCATTCTACTGCAACTGGAACTACTGGAGTGTTTGGTGGATCTAGTCATCCTAATCGTGGTAGTGCTGGTAATGCACAGCAGAATTCTAGGATTGTAATTGAAGCATCATTTATTGATATAACTACTCAACCAAGTTCTGTTGTTTTGCAATCAGGAACAGCAACTTTTAATGTTGTAGCAACAGTTAGTGGTATTTCTGGACAGACAGTTTCATATCAGTGGCAAAAGCGAGGATCTGGACAAAATGCATTCTCTGATATTCGTGGTGCTACAAGTGCAAGTTACACCACACCAACACTAACAAATTCTAATAATAACGATAGGTATCGTTGTAAACTTGAAAATAATTTCTGTGCTAGTAAAATTACAGAAGAAGTTGTGACATTGTTCACATCTTCTGGTTCACAGACATATACTATTACACAAACTGGTTCAACTACTATTCCAGTTCCTGATAGTGCAACTGAGTTTACTTATGCTATATGGGGTGCTGGGGGTGAAGGCACTGGTGAATGCCCCACAGGAAGTTTTAGTGGGGGTACAGGCGCACATGCTAGGGGCACAGTGCTGCTCACAGGAAGTTATGCTCCTGGTGAATATGATACCAATAGTATACGTGTATTTGTGGGTGCTTCTGGTCAGGGTTCACCTAATGGTCAAGCAGGATATGGTGCTGGTCGTGGTGGTCAAGGATCTGATATTTATTATCAGCAGGATCACGTAATCGTAGGTGGAGGCGGTGGTGCTGGTCAGAATGGACAAGGTGGATATGGTGGTGTAGCGGGTTCTGGTAGTGGTGGTGTTGGTAGCGGTCCTAACAATGGTTTTGCCGGTGGTGGCAACTCTGGTGGATCGGGCGGATCATCTAATGATAGAGACGGTGGAGGTGGATCTAATGGTCAAAGTGGTGGCGGCGCTCCTGGTGGTTCAGGAAGGAATCAGGGTAACCGTGGCGGCGGTGGCGGCGGTGGACTATATGGTGGCGGAGGAGGCGGTGGATATGACACCTCTAACTGCACTGGTGGTGGAGGCGGTGGTGGATCAGGATCTGTCACTCTTCCATCATCCGATAAGCAAAATGGCAATGTAGGATCTGCTGGTGGTTCCTCTCCTCCTGGGACAACAGTTGCTGGATATGTTAGTGGTCGTGGTGGTAGTAATCAAGATGGTCTTGTAGTTATTTCAATGGTTATTCCTGGAGCATTATCTATTACTGGTGTTGACAGCGCAACAGTTGAAAATATCTCTAATCTTTCGTCCACAAAAACATTGACTGAATCTGTATTTTTAACTCCATCAGCAATTGATTACAATGTTACTGTAAAACTTCGTGGTAATACTCCATCTGGCAATGGAGGTACTGGTGGTTATGTTGAAGGAACATTTACTGCGGAAGCAGGACAATCATATCTACTTCATTATACTAATAGGTATGCAGCAGTATTCTATGGAACATCTGCCACAGGAAATAAATGCATTATGCTTGCAGCGGAGGGTGGATACGAAAGTAATCCAGGTCCAGATAGAACGGGTAACGGTCATCCATCAAGACCAAACCCTGCAGCAGGAGGAAATGCTGGATTACCCAGTGGTTCTGTTGGATCAAATTTAAATAATTCTTATGGTGGTACTGGAGGAATTGTGAACGGTTATAAAAGTGGTCAAGGTGGTAATGGAGGACAACCCGGATCTAGTGATGGATATTCTGGTAGTAAAGGAGGCGACGGTGCATTCTTCTCATCTGGAGGAGGTGGTAGTGGAACTGATGGTGATGGTGGTGCTGGTGGGTTTGGTTACTACGGCGGTGGCGGCGGTGGTGGCGGCTGGGATTTAGAGTTTAATGCTGGAGGTTACTTTGGCGGTGGTGGTGGCGGTGGGGCATCTTACATCGGTGGTTTACCGACTCCCGCCCAAAATGCAAATAGTCCTGCTGAGGTAACAGTTAGTAACACCTCCTATGGAAATGAAGCAGGTTCACCACAAATCCAAATCATCAGTGTTGCCCAAGCATAATTTCTGTGTTATAATATCAAAGTACATTTAAAACATTCATGGCACGCACCAAATCTCTTAACGGTAACGAAAATATTGAGTCACAACCCAAGAAATCTCGTCAGGGGTATGGTAAGCATACTAAATATAGTGCAAGCTCTCGTAATGGAGCTAAGAAACGCTACCGAGGACAAGGAAAATGAGCGAAGAAACACCAGCACCAAAGTCTTATGGTTATGTTGTAGGACGTAGACCTGCAGATCAAGATCATCCAGACAAAGAAACTGAATCAACTGAATCAAATGAAGAAGAGTGAAGAGCACATTAAGGAATGGATTGCTAAAATTTCTGAAGTTCGCCCTGAACTAGGTAATTTTGCAGTCTGCCCTTACTCTCACTCTGCTACATATAAGATCATAGAAGTGCCGATTGACGATATTATACCTACTGATGGGTGTGATATCGTCATTTTTGTCGTTGAAGACTATTTGGACGTTAATGCTATTCAAATGTGGTGTGAAATTTATAACACAATTTACCCAGAATGGGTATTTTTAGAAGATTGTGCTAACTATAACACCTTCATTAATGGTGTTCAGACAAATAATGGCAAATATAACCTTATCATGTCTCAAACTAAGGCAAAATTGCGTCAACACCGTGAAATCTTGGCAAAATCTGGATACTATGAGCATTGGAATGATGCTATGATGCAAGAAATCCTCGGCAATGACTACACTACTGTAAAAAACACACAAAAAACTAATGGGAAACTCACCGACTGACCGAAGTAAAGACTTTATTAAGTCTGGGATGACTCTAATTACTCAAATTGAGTCCGATAGACTCCTTAAAAAAGTAAAAGAAAAGGGAAATGACCGTAAAAAGGTAGATGACTGAGGTTATATCAATTTTTCCGTCACTAATTGTAAAACATGATACTAAACCTGAATTTGATGGTATAAAAGAACCCTTAATTAAAGCAATTTATTGTGAGATGGAGCGAAATGAGGGTGTCAAAAAATCAAATGTTGGAGGATGGCAGTCTGATGTATATACTTTTGAAAAATCAGAATTTTCTAAGTATGCAAGATTTGTGATGCAGCACTCAAAGAAAGCATTATCCAATGTTTTCAATCCAGGTTATAAACTTTTATTAAAAGGTGCTTGGATTAATGTCAATGCTAAAGATTCTTTTAATGAATGTCATATTCATCCAGATTGCGATATTGCTGGTGTTTTTTGGATAGATGCTCCTCCCGAGTCTGGAGATTTAACTGTTATTAATAATTCCGCATATTCTAATTTTAAATGGCTTAGTAAGGTAACTGACTCAGTAAGAGAACAGTATAGATATACTGTTGGATGGGACTTAACTGCAGTTTCTGGAGAAATGGTTTTTTTCCCTTCAGACATGTTGCATAAAGTAAATATTAACAATAATTCCGAGAATAGAATCTCAATAGCATTCAATTTATCTTTAGGTTGAAATAACCACTATAAATAATTGAAAAATCTACTATCAAATGGCGTTAAATCCGTCAAGATCCTATAAGGACCTGAGTTTTACATTCAAAATTAACCCGTTGAAGAAAGATCTCAATATTCTCAAAGATGAGAATGCTATTAAGAGATCTCTCCTTAACTTATTTTCGTACAGAAAGGGTGAAAAATTTTTTGATGCAACATTTGGTAGTGGAATTCCTGATTTGTTATTTGAACCTTTTGATTTTGCTACCGCTGGTTCACTTAAAGATGAAGTGTCAAACTTAATCTCTACATATGAACCAAGAGTTAACTTAATAGAAGTGTTAGTGGATTTGAATGAAGCGGAATATACTTATGATATACAAATTGATTATATTATTCCAGACACTTCGGCACAAATATTCAGTACTACATTATCGTTAACTTCCTCATCAAAGATATAATCAATGGCATTTGCACAAGTTAGTTCTCTAGATTACGCTGATATCAGATCTGCTCTGGTTGAATACTTGAGGCGTAATACTGCTTTTACCGATTATGATTTTGAAGGGTCAACTCTGTCATCAGTTGTTGACCTCTTAGCATATAATACTTATTATACTGCTTTCAATACAACGATGGCAGTTAATGAAAATTTCTTGTCGTCGGCGTCATTAAGGGACAATATTGTAAGAATTGCGAAGCAGTTGGGGTATACTGCAAAATCTAGAACTTCATCTACTGCTGTTTTAGAGTTAAAAATTGACTTTAGCTCAGTCGCTGCAATTGACCAAAGACTGGTGCCTAGATTTCTTACATTAAAGAAAGGAAACAGTTTTATTGCATCAAATCCAGATGCTAGATCAGAAACCTTTCAATTTGCAATACTAGAAGACGCTGTAAGTCCGGTTATCAACAATATTTGTTACATTAGTAATAGAAGTGATGCTCGTAATTTGGATATTACCGAGGGCGTTTACTTAACATTTACATTTGTTGTGGATAATACAATCCCAAATCAAAAATTTGTAATTCCAACGGCAAATATTGATACTGAAACAATTAGAGTATCAGCAAGAGAAAATGCAAATTCATCTAATAAAGAAATTTTTGAAAAAGTATCTAATATTTTAGATACAACTGCAAATGATCCCGTTTTCTTTGTGCAGGAGATTGATGATAGTAGATATGAATTAATTTTTGGTGATGGTGTTCTTGGAAAAGGTTTGAAGGATGGTCAGGTAATTGAAGTTTCGTACTTAACATCATCTGGTGAAACTGGTAATGATATTAAGAATTTTGTATTTTCTGGGGAAATTTATGATGAAGAAAGTTCTCGTATTTTAACAGGAATTGGAGTTAGTGTAAAATCTGGCAGTACTGGTGGCGATAGCATTGAGTCTGATGACTTGATTAAAGCAAATGCCCCAAAATTCTATTCTGCACAAAATAGAGCAGTAACACTAGAAGATTATAAAATAATTACACAAAACCTTTATTCTGCAATTGCAGATATTATTGTATATGGTGGAGAAACTGAAGAACCACCTGAATATGGTCGTGTAAAAATTGCGATCAAACCAAAATATAGTGATATTTTGAGTAATTCAACAAAAAATGATATTTTAACAAAATTAAAGAAATTTACTGTTGCTTCAGTAACTCCTATCATTGTTGACCCCTCTATTGTTGAGGTTTTAATAGTATCTAAACTTTTTTATAACCAAACTCAAACAAATTTAACTGCAGAGCAACTTAGAAATTTAGTTATTGATAATCTTACTCAATATGATGAATCTGCAGATCTTAGTAAGTTTGGCGGTCTTATTAGGAAAAGTAAAGTTACTACAGTAATTGATTCTGCTCAAGAATCTATTACTGGCAATAATACTGAGTTTCGTCTTAGAAAAAAATTAGTTCCCGCAATTAATACTAAAGCTCAATATCTTTTGTGCTATGTAAATCCATTTGCAAAATTTTGTGATGGTACACCGACGATTACTAGCACTAAATTTAGAATTAGTGGGTATGAGAACGTTGATGCATATTTTGAAAATATAGAGGACGGAACAATAAGAATATATAGTATTGATCCTATTACTGCAGATAAGGTAGTCTTGATTGATGATGTTGGTAATGTCAATTATGACGAAGGAAAAGTGATTATAAATTCACTTCAGATTATTAGTGGTACTGATGCAGACAATAATATTTTCATTACTGCAGTACCACGAAATGATGACATCACTGCAGTCCGAGAGGTTTATTTAAACCTTGAACTACAAGATAGTACTTTCTCAATATTCAAAGAAGTAGCGTAAAATGAATTTCAACAAATTAACTATCTCAGACTTAGTAGATCAACAACTACCAAGTTTTATTGTTGATGAGTTTCCTACTTTTGTAAAATTCTTTGAAGAGTATTACAAATCATTAGAAATATCTGGTGGAATTTTAGATGTTCAGAATAATTTCTTAGAGTATACTAATGTTGATAATTTAAGAAAATTTAACCTAGTTAAAACTTATAAATTGCAGACTGCAATTGATTCTACTGCTACTTCTATTGTAGTAGATAAAATTGATGGACTTTCTACTGATGGGGGTATTATTGGAATTGGTAGTGAACTTATTTACTACAGAACTGTAGATATTTCCAATAAAACTTTAATTGATTGTGAAAGAGGGTTTAGTGCTACTACAGAATTTAATTCACTCAATACTACTGTTGAAACAAGTATTGCTCAAGATCATGCAGTAGATGCTGTAGTAACAAATTACTCAAATTTAATTCTGTTTTTCGTTTTAAAAAACTACGAAAAGCAATATCTTGCTGGATTTCCTCATGAAAATATTTCTGACGAAATTGGTAAAGATACATTAATCAGAAATATTAAAGATTTTTATAGTTATAAAGGAACAGATCTTTCTATTCAATTTCTGTTCAGAGCATTATTTGATGAAGAAATTACAGTAAGGTATCCGAAAGATAGAGTTATCAAAGCTTCATTCTCTGATTTTACTGTTGATGATATTATCAAAGTTGAAACAATTCAAGGAGACCCCTATAGTTTAGTTGGTGCTCAAATTAGACAGAGTAATGCTACTGGTGTTATTCAGGCAACTGCTATCATTGATGATCTATTGATCAATAATATTTCAAACTATGCTTCTGGTTCTAAAAATATCTATGAAGTTAGATTAAATGTATTAGATTCACAACCATTTTCTATTCCGCAAGAATCTATCCTTAGAAATGATATTTCTGATACGGATACAGTAATTACTGTTGATAGCACTCTCAGTTTTCCCAAATTAAATGGTGTAATTGAGATTGATGGTGAGTTTATTACATATAGAACTAAAACTTTTAATCAGTTTATTGATTGTGGTAGAGGAGTATATGGAACTAATGCTGTATCACATTCAAATGGTCAGCAAATTCGTACTACTGAGTTTATTTTTGGATATGCTCCAGGAAAAACTGCGTTAGAGGATCAGATAAGAATGAGAGTCCTCGGAGTTCTTTCTGAGGTAGGAATTAATGATGGATCAAATTATTTTGAAGAAGGTGAAAAAATTAAACTATCTGCAGATGGTGCTGCAGATTCCAGACAACAATTTACTAGTTGGAGACTAAATGAGGTTGGAAATCGTTCGTCTAGTGCCGACGTTCAGATTAATAATGCAGTAAAAAACATTCCTACAGAAATTTTTGCTGTTTTTAAAGATCTAAATTATGCTTATGTGACTAGTGCAGGACTTCCTGCACATCCAATTGGTAACTTTGTTGGAGCTGGTTTTGATATAAGAAATCAAAATATTCTTAAATCATTTCCATTAGTACAAGAAAAAAATACACAAGTCCAGATTGTTGGAAATAGACCTGTTGGTTTATTCATTAATGGTGTTGAGGCATTTAGTGCTCAAGACTATGAAGAAGTTCCTTTTGGATCAATTGATAGTGTAAGTATTGCTCAAACTGGATTTGGGTTTGAGGAGGACATTCAACCAATTTTCAGAATAAAGAATGCTACTGGAAATGGAGCTACTTTCAACGCAGACATTGTAGATGGTAGAGTCACAGGTATTTCTGTAGTTGATGGTGGAACAGATTATACCTCAGATCATGAACTTGAAGTAACCTATGGTTTTAATGCAACAGCATCAGTTACTCAAGATGCTCATCTTTCAAAAGGTGAAATTAAAACTATTACAGTTGCCAATGGTGGGCAAGACTATGTTGCAATTCCAAATGTAGAGATTACTGATACTTCTGGAAGGGGTAAAGGTGCATTTGCTATTGCTGAGGTAACAAATAATCAAGTTACTGGAATTGTTGTTCTTAATGGTGGTACTGACTATTCAGATGTAAACACAATTCAAATAAGAATTATATCTAAAGGATCTGGAGTTTTTGCTACAGCAAATGTTAAAAAATGGTCTTTTGACAGAGTATTTAAGACAAAATATTCCCCAGATGTTAATGAAAATTGGATTCCGGTAACACAAGTAAAATCTGATACTGGAAATGGATACTTATACTCTAGTAGAAATGCTGCATATGCATTGCAATATGGATATCCACAAAATCCAAAAATTTTAAGAAATGCGTTAGGAGATAATGTTTTCGGAGTTAATGCTAACTATGCAGAAAAAACTTCGGGATTTGTTCATTCACCTATTTTAGGTTGGGCATACGATGGGAATCCTATTTACGGTCCTTATGGGTATGTTAATGCTGTAGATGAAACTAGCAGTATTGTGAGACAAACATCTTCATATGCACTAAAATCTTCTATTCCATCAACTAGACCAAGTACGGCAAAATATCCCATTGGTGCTTTTGTTGAAGATTATGATTTTGTCCAGGGAAATGGATCATTAGATTTTAATAATGGTCGTTTCTGTAAGACACCAGAGTACCCTGAAGGTAGATATTGCTACTTCTTGACTGTAAATAACTTTGGATCTGGTGTTTATCCATATATTCTTGGAAGAAGTTTCCAATCAGTTCCTGCTGAAAATAATTATGATATTGAATTTGATCAAAGTAATGATTCTAATATCCCTACAACAGCAAGAAGGATTAGGACAGCAAATACACCTTCCAAAGGATTTGATGCATCTTTATCAGTCGGGAGTGTTGAGAGAGGATCTGTAGATTCATTTGCTGTAACTGAATCTGGAAATACTTTTAAAAATAATGATTTCTTATACATTGATAATACCGATACAGAAGGATCTAGACTATTTGGAAGAGTTCTAGAAGTAAATGGAAAAAATGTTCCTAAAGTATCATATCAAGTTGCTTCGGGATCTACCATTCCGTCAACAAATGGAATTCCTAATGCCCCGTGGCCTTCTGAAATTAGTGCTCCTCAATATGTAAATACCAAATATGATGTTATTGCCGAAACCTCTGAACCACATGGTCTCTCCGAGGATGATATAGTAACTATATCATTAGATTTAGAAAATGTCAATATTACCAAAAATTTAAAAGTAAGGGTCTCGGACTATCAGACAATTACTTACAACAAACCATCAGTCACGACATCTTTAGTTGCTGATGTTGCTTTTAATGCCACAAATTTAAATATTGTTACTGTAGATGCTGCATCTTTTAGAGAAAACGATTATATTAAAATTAATGATGAAATTTTAAAAATTACAGCAATTGATGTAAATTCTGGTCAACTTACGGTTGATAGAAATCAATTCTCAACTCCTTTGAGATTACATGCCACAACAAATACTGTAACTTTACATATTCCAGATGATCAACCAGATTATAGAATTGCTGTCGGTGATGCAATTACTAGTCCAGGTGTTGCTAGTGTAATTTATCAAATTAATAAAGAAAATTCAACAATTGATGTAAGAGTAACGTCAGGAACTATTACAGATGCTATTAATATTACTGATACATCAACACCAACTGGCAAGCAAATAGATATTGCTAGTGTAACAGGAAAAAGTGTATATTGGGAAATTGATCCTACAGGAACAGGAAATTATTATGTGAGAGATTTTCAGTTTAGATTTATCAGAGGAAGTAGATATGTATTTGACCTTAGTGATGGATCTAACCTGAATCACAATCTAATTTTTTCTGAAGACTCTTCTAATGTCAACACATTAGCAAATGTCATATATGTTGGAACACCAGGAACTCCAGGTGCTACAGCAACCATTGAAAAAGTAGCTCTGTTGGATACTAACGTATCAAGGGTATATTACTATGATGAAAAAGCTGGAGTTCTTAATAATAACAAATACTTTGATCTTCTTGTATCACCTGCAGGAACACAAAAAATTAATATTATTGACTCCACTAAATTTCAATTCCCTGCTCCATTCCAACCAGAAGTAAGCGAATGGTTAAATTTAGTTTCATATAAAACAACATCATTGACTTCAACTGGACAAATCTCAACTATTTCAGTAATTGATGGTGGTGAGGGGTATAAAAAACTTCCTAAAGTTGAGGGAATTACACACAGTTTGTTAGATGATTTTAGGTCTAGTTTGACTTTGGTTAGTGGTTCTATTTCTGATGTCACTGTATTGTCTAATGGATCTAGATATTCTTCATCAACTAAAATATTCATAAACACTACTACTGGATCTGGTGCAAAATTAACACCAGTTATTCTCAATGAAAGAATTGTTTCAGTAACAGTAGACAATCCTGGAAATGGTTATGCAGATAGTGATACTATTACTGCAGTAGATACTAATGCGAAAATTTATGCTGAAGGTAGTAACATTGGTAAAGTTAAGACTGTTCGGTTCAGCAATAATGGAAGTCAATTTACTTCTGACAGAACTCTTAGTAAATCACTTTTATTCAACAAAAAAGTTATCATCAAAGGTTTAGGAAGCAATACTTATAAGTTATCAGAAGTTGTATCAACATCTGGTGGATTTGAGGCTAAAATTGATGAGATTAGATTAATTGGAAACCAAATTTATTTACTTAATCTTGTTGTTGTCAAAGGAGAATTAGAAATAAATGATGTATTAACTGGTCAAATTAATCAGTATACATCTACAGTTACATATGTAACTAATCCAGATGTTGTTGGATTAGTTAAATCTTTTATTGGCAAAGTTGGTTTCTATGATTCTGATCTTGGTAAGATTAGTTCGTCCTCTCAAAAAATTACTGATAGTAACTATTTCCAAGATTTCTCTTATGTTATCAGAAGCACAAGAAGTTTAAATGATTATAAGCAATATGTAGATGAAACGACTCATCCACTTGGATTTAAATTGTTTGGCGAGGTCGCAGTTGAAAATGATGTAGATTTTGAAGACACAGTAACTGGAAGACCATTTAGTATTGGTCTTGCCAATGACCCACATGCGAACGAAGTTATTATTGAACTTCCAAATATCAGTGTTGAATCAGACATTGTATTTAAAAAGTATGAACTTTCAACAATAAAAACTGCTAATCTCAAATCTTACGGGGGATCAGGTTCAGCAAGACTTAATTTCTTAGATAATCAGATTGAATCTATTAAAATGGCAGATATTTCTGCTAGTTTTGATGGGGCTAGATCTGTATTTGCATTATCTACAAATGATGGCAATTTTCCGACAGATACTTCAAATACATCTGTCATGGTTTCTTTGAATGAGATATTCCAAGAACCATATCAAACACAAAATATCACTGGCATTTCATATGACGCTGGTATGATGACTGTTACTACTGATGGTGACCATGGATTAGCAGTTACTGTATCTGGAACGACTTATCCCGATCAAAAGTATCTTCATATTTCTGGTGTAGTAAATTCTGTTGCGAACATAAACTTTAATGATAAATTTGAAATTTATGATGTTCCATCATCCAACAGTTTCAGATCAACTATTAATAATCCAAATGGAACATTAACTAATAATAATCCAGCAGTTTGTGCTGATGTTCAATCAACGATTGATAACCTAACAACAATTTTAACATATTATACTGCAAATCCATCTCTACCAAGACCTGTTAAAAATGGTGGTATTTGGACTGATCCAACTAAAGGACCAGTTAGTGCAAATAGACATAGAGATGGTGCTAACTTAATCAATGTAAATAAATTTGAGATTATTGATAGAGCGAATGCTGAAATTTCCCTACAGTATCCTGATTTCTTCTACCCCAATGATCCTCAAACTAACGGATATAGCAGATATAGAGATGCTTATCGTTTAATTATGATCAACCGTAAGGAATTAGTTGACAGAGGTGCTGCTCAGATCGCCGTAGACTATCCTGATTTTGTTTATCCGTTAGATCCTACTACTGCAAGTGATTATCGCTTCAAGGACGCTTACAGACTCATTCAGCAAAATAGAACTGAGATCATTGATAATGCTTGGACAACTATGCAGGGTGGATCAAATCCTGCAGATGCTGCTGTAGAAACTAAATGTAAGCGTGATATCGGATTGTTTATTGATTATACTTCACTTGACCTCGTTAATGGTGGTAACGAGTATGCGCGTAAATTTGCATTACAGTATTTTGACGGTGCTGGAAATCCTCTTACGAATGGATTACTTGGTGAGGAATTAGCATCAGTTGATGGATTTACTGCCGCTAAGGATAATATGATCCTTGCGTTTACTAATCAACTTACAATTACTGATACTACAATCACTCCCGATCCTCTTGGTGCTCCTTTATGTGCTAACGTAACATCTGCTATTACAGTTCTTGCTGGTATTGTAAATGATGCTATTACAGCAGGATCTACTACTGGTCTTCCAGTAGAAACTATCGGATCTGACAGAATTGGAGAAGCAAAGTGTAAGCGTGATATTGGATTATTTGTTGATGCTATGGCATTAGACATCCACACAGGTGGTAATGTCTATGCTCGTAAGTTCCTCAAGCAATACTTTAACGTTTCTGGAACAACATTTATTACTAATGGTCTTGATGGCGAGATTCTTCAGTCTGTCACTGCATTCAATAAGGTCAGAGATCTTATGAAGCAGGCAATTGTTAATCAGTTGCTGGAAAAGGATCTTACAATTACTGCTGCTAATGCAAATTATTGGGGTGCTGCTGTAGGAACTCCGACAGATGTTACTTATACTGCATCTACTGGTGTTTCTGTAATTACTATTGCCAACCATGGACTTAGTAACGGTGATGGTGTTGTAATTAAGTCAAATGGATTGACATTCACTTGTGCAATGGATGGTAATTTTGCAGAAAAATCTTATCCAAGACTTGCTGATGGAAATCACGAACAAACACTGACAGTATCTAACGTTACCAACGATACTTTTGAAATTAATGTAGGTGCATCTCCACTGGTAAATCATCAAGTATCTACTGCAACTTATGAGCCTGTTTCTGGTGATGTTACCATAGACATCGGAGCACACTCACTACGTGCAGGAACATCAATTAAATTAAGAGATGAAGCTCTAACATTTACATGTTCTTTAGATAATCATCAAACTGAACATTCTTATCCAAAAACTACTATTCTTACTGAAACTGTAAGTAATGCTGTCTATAGTCCTTCAGACGGAGTTCTTACAGTTACTGTTGAAAATCATGGATGGGAGAAAGGAGATTTCATCAAATTTGATGATGATTCTTTGGTATTTACATGTGCCAGAGATGGAGATCAAACTGAACATACTTATCCTCGTTCATCTGATCCTGTTAGTGGAAAGTGGATTGCAATTTATGATGTTTATTATGATTCATTCAAAGTAAAAGTTGGAGTTTCTTCTGACACTTCCAATCATACTTTTGTTCGCTCTACATTGTATGGTATCAAAAAGAAAAAAGATAAGACCTTTGATACAGCAGTACCTATTGTTACAAAGACTGCAACTACTATCACAATTAATGTTGGTAGTTCTACCGATACCTCAGTTCATAGATTTGCGTCTGCTCTCAGTGATGCTGTAATTTCTGGTGGTGGGTATACGCACACATTTATTAAAGCAGCAACCGATGCGATTGTAAGACCTGTAGTCAATGCTCCTATTACAAATAGTAGTAATGGTGCTTGTGCTGATGTTCAGAGCAATATTGACAACCTTGTCAGCATTGTGACGTTGTATCTCAATCAAGGATCGTTAGTATCACCATTAGCACTACCAATTGAGTCTATGCGAGTTCCTTCTTTCGGAGAAGGTAAGTGTAAGCGAGATCTTGGAATTATTGTTGATGCCATTATTGCTGATATGAGATCTGGTGGTAACTCCAACATTCTTGGTGCCACAGAGCGTTATATTGATGGTAATTCTTTACTTACTAATGGTATTGCAGGTGAAGTCGCAGAATCTACAACTGCATTTAATAAAGCGCGAGATTTGGCAAAACTTGCCATCACAAACCAATTATATAATAAAGACTTTACTATCCTTCCTGACTTCCTTACAACATCTGGAACTCTTGATTCTGCCGATATTACTAATGCTCTTTATGTTGAAGGTCAATATAAGTATCTAAATTCTGATATAACATTCTACGAAAAACCAAAAGAAGGAACTACTTTTTATTCAACATTTTTCAAATTTGTTGATGGTGCTGATGATGCTAGGTATTCCTATAAACTCAAAGATATTCTCTTTGATGGCACATCCAAAAGATATGATCTTTTTAGGAAAAATGGATCTAATGTTGTAACAGAAGCAGATGAAAATCTTCTAATTTTTGTTGATGGAGTAATGCAGATTTATGGAGAATCTTATACAATTGATAGATCAGTAAATCCAAATCAAATTGTATTTACTGATGCATTTCAAAGAGAAAGGCATTTCTTTGGATATACTTTTAGTAAATATAAAATTATAAACAACTTCTCACATCTTTTAGATGGTGGTAGAAAATCTGTTGAATTGCAGTTTGGTGCTGATAACATTATCCCTCCTGATGTACACCAAATTTTAGTATTGCTTGATGGTGTTCCTCAATCAGAAGGAGTTTCATATACTATTGTTGATAACGTTCTTACTTTCACTGAAGCACCTCAGGCAGGAAAAAGTTGTCATTGTCTCTATTTTTACGGGAAAACTTTTGACAAAACAATTTCTATCTGGAATGGTGATGTATATGAAGATCTGCAGTATATTGGTGAGAACAGTCCTGATGGATGCAAATACAGAAATAAAACTGCTCTAACTAGAGATATTATTAAACCTGGAGATCTTATCAAGATTGATGGAGAAACTCCTAAACAGATTATTAGAATTGATCAAAGAGCACTTGAGAATACTGATAATTTACTCTATACCGCATTCGTTTATACTGATAACTCATATGTTCGTGGTAAGAATGCAGTTGCAAATACAACGGTAACTGGTGTTCCTATTTCTGGAGGCAACACAATCGGTGTTAGTGGAACTGTGGGTATTGCAACAGCGCAAGGTGTCCCCCCTGTATTTGATTATCAAGTAACTGGCATTCAAATTACGAACTCTGGACTTGAATATGATGTTGCTCCAGAAGTTCTATTCAAGGTTGCTTGTGACAATCCTGGGACAGGTGCAGAAGCGTATGCTGAAATTACTAATGGTAAAGTTACCAATGTTGTAATCACGAATGGTGGATCTGGTTATACTGAAGCTCCTGAGTTAATTTTTGCTAAAAAGTATGAAATTATTAGACCACAAACACCTTTATTCACCAGACCTTATCATACCATTACTAGTATAGATTATAATCATGCCGCGATTGGGTTTGGTGTTGTAAATCAAGATGATGAAGATAGTGATCTTCCTTTGGTGATTTCTCAGATTACTGCAGAAAGAACTACTCATGTTGAGACACAAGTTAAAACTAATAAAGACATTTCGCAACCTGGACTTGCATATAACCTGAATACATTTGATCAACTCAAGTTCAAGTTTGAACCCACACAACTTAATGATCCTCTTGCGAATTACCTCGGAACGGGAGTTACTATTGAACATATGACACGTTATGCTCCAAATATCACAATTGGAGACTTTACTACACATGCAGGTGTTGCATATGGTTCCGCAGGTGGGGTTATTATTAATCTTCCTCTTGATGCCTATGTTGCATATGGTTTGACACTTAATGGATCCATTAATGACACTGTTACTACCGTTACAGTAACAGGTAATGTGGCAAATTTCCCACCCGCAGGATATTTGGAATTTGGTGATGAAACTATGGAATACACATCAATCTCTGGTCAAGACTTCACAGTCGTCAGAGGATCTAAAGGAACAACAGCATCAGCACAAGCAGATGGTGATTATTTGAGACTCGCTTGGCGAGGGTGATAAATATAAATAACACAAGGAAAACCGTAAACCATTTATAGCAATGCCAGCTTTAATTTCTGAACAATTTAGAATTCATAATGCTCAACAGTTTGAGGAAGCATTTTCTGAGACGGCTGCCACTAATATGTACTTCTTCATGGGTAGACCCCAAACCTGGGACACCGCTACTGTAGCTGGCGCTCTCTCATATGTTGGTCAACCCGCAGGTAGTCAGCACAGTGGTTCATATCTCGCTGCTCCAAACGAAAATAATCCTCCAACTCCCATTGACAGTTTCAATTACGAAAAAGAAGTATTTGATGACATGATTTCTCTCAAGAGAATTCAGTCTTCGGATGTGAGATTAGTAGTTCCGAGACATAATTGGACATCTGGAGTCACATACTCCATGTATCGTTCTAATTATAGTGCTGATTTCAAGGCAAACTCTGCTGGTGAAAATGCTCCTCACCTGTATAGCGGTAAATTTTATGTTGTAAATGACTATAAAATTTACAAATGTATCTACAACGGTTCTTCTCCTGCCAACCCTAACGGAACTGCTTCTACAGTCGCTCCTTCAGGAACTGGAACAACTATTTTCAGTACTGCTGATGGTTACAGATGGAAGTTCTTGTATAGTATTGGAACAGATGATGTAATTAAATTTTTCACTACATCGTATATTCCCGTACCTGCTGTCTGGGGTGTTGGATCTGCAGGAGATCCCACAAACGGTGTTGATGTTAAGGGAGCAGCAGTTGATGGTGCTGTTGATACTGTTATTATTAATAGCGGTGGTACTGGATACACTGACAACAACGTAACTGGATACACTAATGTTCCCGTCCGTGGAGATTGGGCAAAAAACGGTGGTACTCAGGCAATCGCAACAGTTAAAGTAACTAGTGGTGCTGTTAGTGACGTAATTATCACAACTCCTGGATCTGGTTACACCTACGGTTATATTAATGTAAATGCAACTGAAATTTCTGGTATTGGTGCCCCTGGATCTGTCGCTCTTCTGGAAGTAATCATTCCTCCTTCAGGTGGACATGGATATAACATTAATAAAGAACTTGGCACTAAGCGTGTCATGGTCAACTCTAGAGTTCAATACGATGAGAATCTTGAGTTCCCAGTTGACACTGACTTCAGAAGAATTGGAGTTCTTCGCGATCCTGAGCAAACAGGCGGCGGAGCTGCAACATCTTCTACCTACAACGCTCTTGTAGCCGTTAAATTCCCTTCAGCAACAGTTGCATCATTTAATATTGATGAAACTGTAACCCAAGCAACTACTAATGCCAAGGGCAAAGTTGTTTCATGGGATTCAGGCACAAAGATTCTGAAACTCTATCAGAGTTCTTATGAGCACATTATCACTGGCGATAGCAAAGGAGATCTTCCTGCTTTCTCAGGTGCTAATGCAATTACAGGTGCAGTTTCTGGGGCAGTTGAAACTCCAGAAACAAGTTATAGTCTTACAACTTCAAATCTAACTTTTACTAACGGTTACGCTAATACTGAGATTAAAAAGTATACAGGCGATATCATTTATGTTGAAAACAGAAGAACAGTTTCTCGCTCAATTGATCAAATTGAGGATGTGAAATTGGTCGTAGAATTCTGATATATATCATATAAGATCAAAACAACATTCTAGTCTAGTAATATGCCCCAGAGTACTAACTTAAATAAAGCTCCTTATTTTGATGATTTTGATCCGAATAATAATTTTTACAGAGTTCTCTTTAGACCTGGATATTCTATCCAGTCTAGGGAACTCACTACGCTGCAATCAATTTTACAGAATCAAGTAGAAAGTCTTGCGAAAGCAAATTTTAAACAAGGTTCTATTGTAGTACCTGGGGAACTTATTGTAGATAGGCAATTTAATTTTGTAAAGGTTAGTTCTTTTACAAATAATTTGCTAATTACCGATTACATCGGTAAAAAAATGACTGGCAATACTTCTGGTATTGTCGCTACTGTTGTCAATGCTACTGCATCAACAACAACGGATTCCGCTACACTTTTTGTTAAGTATGAAAGTAGTGGCGATACAAACACTTCCCTCACCTTCATAGAAGGTGAAACAATTACTTCTAATTCTGCTGGAGCTCCCACAGCAATTGTTGGTGTTAGTGGAAATGTGAAACCAACTACCTCTAATGCGATGGGGTTTGGTACAGCAGTTTCTGTAAATGAAGGTATCTATTTTATTAATGGGTCTTTAGTAAAGACAGCTTCACAAACAATTATTCTTGAAAAATACAATAATACTCCGACTTATAAAGTTGGATTTATTGTTTCAGAACAGTTAACAACACCAGAAGAAGAACTTTCACTTCTGGATAATGCACAGGGATATTCTAACTTTGCTGCTCCTGGAGCACATAGACTTAAGATTGGACTTACATTAGTCTCAAGACCAATTGATGCACCTGACCAGAGAGATTTTGTTCAGTTACTTCAAATTAAGAATGGAATTACTACACCAGTTGTAGAACTTTCCAACACTAATGGTCTCGTTGAAGATATTCTTGCTAGAAGGACTTTTGATGAGTCTGGCAATTATGTAGTTAAAGAGTTCTTGCTTAGTCTCAAGGAGAGTCTTGCAAGTACCGACAATAATGGTGTATATACTGTTTCTCAAGGAGGGTCTGCAGATAAGTTTGTATCAGTTATTGAACCTGGCAAAGCATATGTCAAGGGATATGAGATTGAAACAACTTCAACTAGATATGTTTCTATTGAAAAAGCTAGAGATACACAGACTCAAGAAAATAATTCAATTTCTGCTTCAGAGGGATCTAATTATACAGTAAAGAATTTACTTTCATTTCCTGATGTTGAATCTAGATCAGAAAATGTTACTGGTTTAGGTCTTGTTAGCACAAATGCAAATCAAGAAGTAGTCCTGTATGATAGACATACAGATACTGAATTTGGTGATACTACAAAGAATCTTGATTCTAATGCGCCAGAAACTGATGCATATTTTATTTTCACATTATCATCCCTTTCTGCAACTACAAATCCAGTAACTGATGGTGGCGGTACAACTACGTGGTCGTTGTCGGGTCAAACTGGTACTGCTTTTGCTTATCATATTAATGAATCTCAAAATAAAGCTTTTGTAGTATGTAAGCGTACCAGCGGCAGTGGTGCATTTGCTATTGGTGGATCTATCACGATTGGTGCAGTCACGGCGACTGTGAAATCAGCAGAATATGTTACAACTCCTTTTGTTGGCATTGGTAAAACAAAATCTTTTAAATATCTTACCGGAAATTCATCAAATGGTGCATATGATAAAGATTGTTTGTTTAGGCATGGTTTATTTGGATTAGAGTATTTTGTAAGAATTAAATGTAAAGATCCACTAAACTTTAGTGTAGGTAAATTCATTACTGGACAAACTAGTGGTGCCAGAGGTATTGTTGAACAACTTATTGCGGACTCTAAAGAATTAATTCTTTCCAGAGTTGTTGGAGAGTTCTCTGAGGGAGAAACTCTTGCATCTGAACAAGATGGTGCATCAACTCCATTTAACTTTATTGAAACAGAAGGAACTATTTCAGAATTCAAGATTCAAAATTTTGGAGCAGCATATGTTGATGCTGCTGACATTACTGCTATTAATATTGGCGGAGTGAATCAACTCACTACAATTGAAGCATCAAATATTACTGTAACAAATAATCAACTTAGAGTAATTACAATTACTGATACAACTAGAGCTGCTATTGGTAAATTCAGTACAGCTCCCGAAATTCAGGTTGTCGCGACAACAGGTTCTGGAGCTGTAGTTACTCCTGTTATGAACTACAAAAATATAGTACCTTATAATTCATCTTTCGTTAGAAGTTTCTATGGAACTACCACAGGAAATCCTTTTGCTGGCGATATTGCTTCAGTAGAATCATCGTTTGCGGTTGCAGGCGGATCAACTTTTAGTGCCATTGAAGGTGATTATTTCATTACTGCAGATAATCTTGGGTCAAGACCAGATCTTGATTTGGTTGAGGGAGATATTATTTCTGTTATTGATAATGTTGGACGTGTCAGAAAATATGTTGTAAAATTTGCATGTATTGATGGAGCTACTACTACAGCAAGAATTTTTGTATATGGCGAAATATTGTCTGCTTTCACTACCAAGAGTATCCAAAGGAAGCGTTCTAAGTTGTCTGGAGTCGCCTCTAACACACTTCTATATGCACTCCCTAATAAAGATGTCAAAACTCAGGTTTTAGATCCTAATGACACGAATATCAACTATACTGTAGCAAAAGAATTTTTAGGTAATTTTGATTCCAATTCTTTAGCAAGTGTAACTGTTGGAACCAATGAACAGTTCCTCAATTATTCGGCTGGTGATTATGTTATGTCTAATCCGACTAGCGGAAATCTTCTTGATATTTCTGGTAAGGTTGCAATAGGTGCTAATGGCACGAGTATCAACATTGATATGAGTAGTTTTACTGGGTTTGCAAACACACCATTTAAACTTATTGCTCCTGTCAGAAAAGTTGATACTTCACCAAAAACTAAAGTCCTTAAGTCTAGTGTAGAATCAAATATTGCAACTGGATTTAATGATCCCGTAATTCCTCTTGAATATGCTGATGGTCTTAAACTAATATCAGTTTTTATGTCGTCAACAACAGCGCCTGCAACTAATAATGATGTTGAGATTACTGATAGATTTACATTTGATGGTGGTCAAAGAGATACTCATTATGATCTTGCAAGAATTATCTTAAAACCAGGCGAGATTGCTCCAAGTAATCAATTATTAGTAGTGTATGATTACTTTGATCATATTGGCGGTGTTGGTACAGGCTCTGCTGGTAGTGGATATTTCACCGTAGACTCTTATACTAATATTGAGTATAAAGATATTCCCAATTATGATTCATCAGTATTTGGAAAAATTTCTTTAAGAGATGTTGTTGATTTTAGACCAAGGGTATCTGATTTTACTGGTCTTAATACCGCAACAGTTCTTCCTGGGTATAGTGATTCAAGAACAATTGATGCTTTGAAATTTAGTGGTTTAGGATCATCTTCTGCTCCTTTGCCTATTTCTGGAACTACATTTGAGTCTAATTATGAATTCTATTTGAATAGAATTGATTCCATTTATATTTCTAAATCTGGTAACTTTGTTGTTGCTAAGGGAACTCCTTCTCTTAATCCACAGGTTCCAGAAGAAATTTCTGATGGAATTCTTCTTTATCATTTGAATATTCCAGCATATACTTATAAGTTATCCGATGTTACTGTCAAGAATTTTGACAACCGTCGTTATACGATGCGTGATATCGGTAAACTTGAGAAGAGAGTTGAAAAACTTGAATACTATACAGTATTAAGTCTCCTGGAGCAGGATACATTTAATACTCAAGTTAGAGACGAGTTTGGTAATGATAGGTTCAAGAATGGTATTCTTGTAGATAACTTTGAAGGACATGGAGTAGGAAATACTTCGTCTATAGATTATAAGTGTTCTATTGATACACAAACTGGTGTTCTTAGACCAAGTTTTGCTTCTTCTCAAACTAAACTTGAGGAGAAAAATCTTACTGATCTGCAGAGAACTGCAAGTGGATATGTTAAGAAAGGTGATTTAGTCACACTTCCATTTACTGAGCAGAACACTATAACTAATCAGTATTCAACAAAAACACTTAAGTTAAACGTAGGTAAAACTTCCAAGTATTCTGGAATGATGTTGCTGCAACCTGATATTGATGAATGGAAAGATACTGTAACATCTCCTGAATTAATTGTTAATGAAAATTCAATATTTGATGTTATCAAGAATGATAACAATGTTTGGGGCAGTTTATGGAATGAATGGCAAATTTCTTGGACTGGAACTCCAACATATACTCTGAATAATTCTACCAATACTACTACTTCACAATTTGCTGGTGATCCTAATCTAGTTATTAAAGGAAAAACTAGAACTAGAAGTAGAAATGGCACCCAGAACAGATTGTCTCCATATGGAGCATCTTCTGTAGACAGAGGTCAAAGAGCTGTTTCCACACCATATGTTCCTTACATTAGAACTAAACTTGTAAAATTTGTTGCGAAAGGTCTTGAACCTGATACTCAACTCTATGCTTTCTTTGATGGCATTAGTGTTTCTTCATGGGTCAACCCAGATAATGTTACTAGCTTAACCACTCCATTTACTGGAAAAGCTGGTTATGCTGAAAAAGGTTTTGGTGAAAAGATCGTCACAGATGACAAAGGTAATATTAGTGGTTTCTTCTTGATTCCAAATGGATTTGCACCTAGAAAAAGTAGAAAGAGTTTGGATATGACTAACTCTCCAAGTATATTCTATGATAATGCAAGTACTAAGAGATCTTTTGTTGCTGGCAGTAAGTCATTTAGATTAACTTCTAGCAGTAGTAATTCCAGCGATTCTGGTGATGTAGCTACATTTGCAGAGGCAGTATATACTGTAAGTGGTTTCCCCAATACTTCTACTACATCAATTCAATCCACAAGAGTTCCTTATATTAATAGAAGATCTACTTCAAATTCTGACACAGTTCAATATGTTGGAAGTTCTTTAGTCAATGTAAATCAAACTGGTTTACTAGATCCTCTTGCACAAACTTTTAAAGTTTCTGGATTTGATGGGGGAATGTTTGTATCTAGTGTGGATTTATATTTCAAGAACAAGCAGACTCCTACTGATGAGGAAACTGATAGACCAGTAACAGTTTATTTGGTTGACACTAATGGTGGATTACCCACCAGAAATATAATTCCATTTAGTGAATCTACACTTGAGTCCGACACTCAACTCAGAATTAAAATTAATACAGATGTTCCATCTGGTGAGACTATCCTGAAAGGTGAGACTATCAAAGGATCAGCATCAGGAGCATCAGGAACAGTCAAATCAGATTTGACAGTTACTACAACTAACACCAGATATAATTTGATTCTTTCTAATCATAATGGTAAAGAATTTATTCCAGGTGAAGCATTTACTGTAGAGAGAGCCCCTGCTATTTCTACAACAACATTCAATATTGATGAAGATTCTGGTATTATTGATAGAATTAAAGTAACATCATTTGGAAGTGGTTATGCCAATGATACAACATCGGTCAACGTTTTTGGTGAAAATGGAGGAACATTTGGCGTAAATGCCACTGCTACCGCAAAAATTTATAATGGAAAAATTTATGAAGTTGAATTAACAAATAGAGGTTCAAATTATTATACCCCACCTAACGTCACAATTTCAGGAGGTGATGGTCAAGCAACAGCAACATCGTTTATTAGAATAACTAATCCTGCTGTCAGGATGGGAATTTCAACTTCAGTTGATAGCAACACAAGGACTAGATTTAAATTTACATCACCAGTATATCTCCAAAACGATACAAAATATGCATTTGTAATCTCATCTTCATCACCGGATTATGAAATTTACAGTGCTAAAATTGGAGAGAAACTTCTTGGAAGTTCTGTTATTGCATCTGCTCAATCTAACGTTGGAGCTTTGTTCAAATCTCAGAATTCTACAGCATGGTCCGAAGATACTGCTGAAGCAATTAAATTTGATGTAAATAGATGTTTATTTCAAACTAACTCAAGTGCATCAATTGAATTTAGAAATGAAGATCTTGATTTTGTGAATCTTCCCGACAATCCTATTACTGTTGATAACACTGATGGATCTTCTGCATTGTTTGGTACTAACCAAAAAGTTATTCGTGTGAAACAACCAAATCATGGAATGAAAGATGGAGATTTTACTATTCTTAAGAACGTCGTAGGATCTGGAGCAAACAATTCAATCTATGGAATTCCTGTTACATTGATCAATGGATTCCACTCCGTTCAGAATACTGGTCTTGATGATTATTGTATAATGATTGATACAACATTATGGAACGCTGCAAATGTCAATATGACTGGTAGTGGATCTGGTGGTGGTTTTAATGTTATATCTACAACAAATAAGTTGTATCAAATTGCAACTCCTCAAGTTTCAATGATGGTATTCCCATCATCATCGGTATCTCAAAATATTAAAACTGCATTCGGAAGACCAGTTGATTCTACACTAACCAACGAATATACAATTTCACCTACGTTTAACTTAAGTCCAAATGATAATTATTATTTTGAAGAAACTAGAGTGATTGCATCATCTGTCAATGAAGTTTATCGTAATCAAGCTTCACTTTTGAATGGTAATAAGTCTATAACTTATACTATTTCATTGAGCACTGATCAAGATAATCTTTCTCCTGTTGTTGATCTTAGTCGTTGTAACTTAATTACAGCGTCTTCACGAATGGATAATCCAAAAGGAAATGAAGATAGATTTGGTGCTATTTCACAAACATTAGTTGTACCAGTAACTTCTGATTTTACTGTATCTACAGTTTCTCCTGACGTTGTTCAAGCTGGACAATTTACTATGAGTGGTGTAACTGGCGGAACATTTATCAATACTGTTGACAGTGCTAGTAGATTAACTCAAGCTGGTTCCGGTGCATCTGGACAGGTTGTAAATGTTAATGGTGGTATACTTGAATTAATTGATATTACAGGAACATTTGTTGATGGACAACCTGTTGCTCAGGGTTCTGTAAGTGCAGTTCTTGGAGGAATAGTAATCAAAACTGGTATTGTTATCGGATGGGATTCCGGTACTGGAAATCTAAAAGTGAAAGTAATTACTGACAATCTTTTCTCTGTAAATGACCGAATTGATGATACAAATTCAGGAACTTCTCCAGTAACTACTAGACTTGTGAGCGCAGTCTCCCAAAGTAATGGATTCCTTTATGTTGACGAAACTACATTTAATAGCTCTACTGCCTCTAAGTATATTACAAAAGAGGTAAGTTTGGATAGTCCCGCAACATCTTTGGATTGTAAGTTAACAGCTAACTTGTTTAGCAATGAAAATGTCAAGGTTCTTTTCAAGATTCGTCCTGATGGAAGTTCTGATAACTTCTCTGAAATGGCGTGGCAGTATTTTAATGGTACTGGACTCTCTGATTTTAACTCAAATATTACTCCAGAACAAAGTAAATCATTGTCCCCATCAATGGAAGACATGAATTCTTATCTGGAATATGTTTATACCGCAAATAATTTGAAACCATTCTCAGCGTTTGCGATTAAATTGGTGTTTGCTGGTACTGATCCAGCACTTGCTCCACGAGTTGAAGATCTCCGAGTAATTGCACATTCATGATTAAAGTAAAAGTTGAAGGTCACAGCAATCTCTATAGGGATCCTGATAGTGGTGCTGTGATCAATTCTAGTCAGGCAGACTATGAACGTTATATGAAAGCGAAGGCAAATAGAGAAGGGATGGTTTCGGAGATAAATACTTTGAAGCAAGAACTTGATGAAATCAAGCAGTTATTAAAGAAACTTACCAATGGCAATTAGAGAAGTCCTTACAACTTTTACGTTTGAGCAACAGCGTCAGATGGTTAACCTCATCGGTACTGATGTTGGTGATGCAGCAACGTTATTAACGCCAACGAATGTGCTCGTAAATGGCATCAATGAAATTGTCAATGGTGATGTTGATTTAATCAACCAGACCCATGGGATGGATCCTGGTACGTTTGCATCGCCAAGTTTATTTTGGGATTCTGGACAAGGTTTTTACAAGGTAAATGCAAGTAAGATTGGTCTTACTAGTAGTTTATCAATTAGTGGTGATTTAGAAGTAGACGGCGATATTACATTTAGAGCTGGTGCTGCATCAGGTGGCACACTAACATTTGGTGATCTTAATACTGATAACATCGTATTTAATGCCGAACTTACATCTAGTATTGTTCCAGATAGTACTGCAAACTATAACTTAGGTTCTGCAACAAAACAGTGGAATAATATTTGGATTGATGGTACTGCTAGCATTGATACACTGACTGTTGATGAAAACTCAACATTTACAGGATATCTTCAGGTAGACTCAGGTGACGTTAGAGTTCCTAGTACTCAAGCTACAGTTGATTTATTTGATGATTATGCAACAACTGTAGAGGCATTTGGTGCTGGTACTGACATTCGTCTTGGTGCAACTACAGGAACTCTGACACTTAGAAATCCTACGATTGTTGGATCAGAGACTACACAAGCTCTTTTCAATACAGTAGCAACACAGATTAATGCGTTTGGTGCAGCAACTACCATCAACATGGGTGTTTCTGGTGGAGGTGGAAATACTAACTTCAATATCCTCAGTGATGACCTTGCTTGCTCTGGTAAGATTGCGGTTAATGGTGGGGAACTTCTTTCATCAGCAAATACATTTAATCTTTTAATCAATAATAATGATGTTATAATTGGAAATGCTAGTGGTAGCGGCACAACAACAGTTAATACTAAAATAGTTGCAAAAAACCATTTACGATTTTCAAATGCAATAGAAAATTACATTTACTTTCCAAGTAATTTACAAAATTCTTTAAGTTTTAGAAAAAATGGAAGTACTACTGATTACTTGCAATTTAGAACTGATACTGGAAATGAAAGAGTTGTTATCTGGAAAGATCTTTATGTTGTAGGTAACGTTGATATTTCAGGAACTACGACCACCATTGACTCAACTACTTTAACCGTAGAAGATAAGAACATTGAACTTGGTAATGTATCATCTCCTTCTGATACCACAGCAGATGGTGGTGGTATTACACTGAAAGGAGCTACTGATAAGACGATTACTTACA